>Ga0208011_1000785_pt1 | contig 11786 bp, 12 predicted proteins | sample 7_EtaG_FD_184080 | JGI IMG/M metagenome (GOLD analysis project Ga0208011, IMG submission 184080) | Marine viral communities from the Subarctic Pacific Ocean - 7_ETSP_OMZ_AT15161 metaG (SPAdes) (version 2) | ecosystem: Environmental > Aquatic > Marine > Oceanic | place: Pacific Ocean | collected... | reverse complement strand
TTTAATCAATGACATTTTACAATAGGGTAAAAGCAAGTAAAATTGCACCAATTGGTACCATTGTACCATGGTCTGGAGGTTCAGGAAGAGGTAATCGTCTTGAAGATATTCCAAAAGGTTGGATTATATGTAACTTAAATAGTGCCGTATTAAATGCTGCTGATTATCCACTTTTAGCAGCAACATTGGGAAACCAGTATGGTCCTTTTCCAGAGGCAGGATCTGGTTTTATACTAGGGACTAATTTTGGAATTGTTAATAATTTTCCATACAATAAGAATGCTGCATTAGGGCATGTTGATCAATTTGGATTGCCTAATTTAAATCAATTAGCATTAGTTGATATTGAGGGATCTAGAATTTCAACTGATGATCTTTTACAAATTGGGCAATATGTAGGTCGTAATGGTCCTGATGCTACACAACCACCTACACTTCTTGAATCTGATGTTGATATCACATTTACAATGGAGCCATCATCTACACTTGCTGGTAGAATTACTGGTATCACAATGGATGAACCAATCTATTTTGACACAATTTATACCATACCAAGAAAATTAGGTATTGAGCATATTCCTGAACATACTCATAGACCAGCTAGTGAGTCTGATTTTGATCAATTCTGGTCTGCATTTGCTGCTGGTAATGGTATTATGGAATTTTTGCCTGGTAGTGGATTAAAAGACTCTACTAATTATAATGCTATTGCACCTATTGGACATAAATCTAATACTAGTGAAGCTCATAGATTTAGACCAGGAACTAAAAATATTACTTGGTTTGATGCTAATGATGGTGGTATGACTTTAGTTGATGGAAGTATACGACAAGTTGTTGATGCTGCCATGGCATTAGTTCCTGCTATTCCATCTCAACCTAGATCAGTTGATGAGAGACCGTATGTTTCTTTTAGGAGTTGGTCTGCATCTGATGATACGCAAATTGGATATCAAGATGATAGTCGTGCTATAACATCTGTTCAAACAAATTCTCATACCGGTGCTTTTCCACCTGCAGGATATTATAATTCTGCTAAAAATTATTATGCATCTCCGGATATTCCAGAATTTCATAGAGGTGCATCTATGCCAGCAACAGTTGTTGCAGATGCTGTATATGATCCTGGTGCGGGTGAGTCTCAACCTATAAATAGTGCCGTAACTGATACTTATACAACTACATTAAACCATCCTGGAGAAAGGTGGTCAGATGATGCATTAAAATCTCATAATCATGATGCCATGGAAGTTCAAATGGGGAGAGGTAGTTTATCTGTTCCATCAACTATATTAGTTAATAATATTTCTACCGGAACAACTGCACCATTATCTGTAGATACCGCACTAAGTGTTCAAATTAATAATAACACTCCTTCATTAATTATGTTGTACATTATTAGAGCTTTTTAAAATGCCAGCATTTTATAATAAAGAAAAGTCCAAACATGGAACGATGTCAGGATCAATTATTTCTTTTCCTATACAGTTAACCGATGATGATCCTAAGGCAGTTAGTAATTTAGAGTTAATTCCTGCAGGATATCTTAGGTGTGATGGCAGAGTGCTATTTGCAACAGAATATCCAGAATTAGCAACAGTATTGGGAACAGGATCTGGCACTAAATTTTTAAAAGAAGGTCAGATAGTTTCAAATACACAATTTCAACTACCAGATTTAAGAAATAAGCACATTAGAGCTACCTCATCTTCTAATATTGGTTTATATAATAATCTTATTGTTCAAGATAATGACAATGAAGATGTTTTTAAATCTGGTATTGGATTAGATGTTGTACAAAATATTGAAAGTCCATATTTTCTTTCGTATACTGGAGAGTTTTATATTCCTCCTCAAACTATTGATTTAAGAGGAGAACCAAGATTTACAGTTGATACTGGTGTATTTACATCTAGTATTGAAGTATCTGGAAATGGATTTCAACCACACATGCACAGGTCATCAACATTTAGGGCTAGACAAAAAGATAGAAATGACAGTACTTTTGGTGCTAGACAAAGAAATCATGTATCAACAAAATCTTCATTAAACGTATGTCAGTGGTGGCAAAATACAGCTCAACCATTATGTTATTATCAATGGTCTAATTTATCTGTAAATGGAAAGAACTCATATCAAACTAAGACACTAATTGGAAGCACTGAGTATTTGTATTATGGAGCATGTTTTACTGGTTGTTTAGGATTTACATCTGCTAGTTTTTGTTTATGGCCAGACACTGCTATGTGTCCAGAGATAAGTAACCAATCTTTTGATTTTAGATTATCTACCTCGGGAGATCCTGGTCCTTGTAATTCAGGTGATAATTCTCTTGGTGATGATGTTACTCTGGGTAATATTACATATAAACCCGAATTAGTTCAGGAATGTGATTGTCAAACAATTCTTGGTATATGTTTTGGTGGATATAATGGGCAGGGTAGTAACTCTAAAAATTCAGATGAATTAACTAATTACACATTAGCTACTGAACTCAATTCCGCACTTCCTTTTTCATCTAACGATCCAGACTCATATAATCAAATGGCATCAGGAGTAGCTAACATTACTACAGTAACAGGAGAAACTGGTGTAGAAAATAGTCATCGGCATAGAATGGATTTTGAATCAGATGAACCACATACTTATCAAATGAAAACAAGAGCAGCATTTGCTCGTGCTGATAGTGGATTAGTTTCTAAAATTACTATTTCAAAAAACAACGAACCAAAGGCAGATAAATATATTCAGCCATACATTGTAACCGAGTATTTAATTAAGATCTGATGGCACAATACAGAAATACGTATAGTAATTTTTACACTGATAAATCAGGATCTTATATGTCTATAGGAGGCATTGTACCTGTTTTAGTTGATAGTTATTCAACAAATACTGCTGGGTCAAATACCGGTGAAGGTAATGGTAATGAACCTATGCATTATGCATATAAAAACTTTTTATATTGTGATGGAAATCAGTATGATATTAAAGATTATCCTACACTATATGAAAAAATTGGTAATAAATACGTAACTATTAACAGTGAAATAGTAGAAAATAATGCTATCATATCAAATGTATCAGGAGATCCTGGTACAGTGTATAGAACATTTGTAATTGGTAGCAATGTCTTTGCAGAAATTTATTCGCAACCAATACCAGGAACTAATTCTTATGAACGATTAGTTCCTAACAATGCTACTTTGATATTTGAAAATCTTGGGGATTATCCCACTGCTGGTGATCAAGTAGCAGAAAATACATCATATAGATTAGAATATTCTGAATCATATCAATCTAATATTTCTATAGCTGGAACTCATGTTTACAGATTACTTTTAAATTACGATCCGGATAGTGAAACCGGATCAACTGTTGGAGCTGAAGTTACTTGGAATTTAACTTCAACATCATTAATTAGTAGTATTGATGGTCTTATTTTACAACAAAAACATTTTGGAACAATTCCTGCTGTTGATCCTGGCACATTTGACCCTTTAACTGGAACAGGTTATCCAACAGGATATACTCAATATCTAAATGCAGATAATGATACAGTTGCAATTAATTGGTCTAATATATCTGGTATACCAGCAGGATTTTCTATTGATAGATATGAAGTTGTATTAGAAGATTTATCAATTGATTCATTTAATCATTGGTATATTCAAAATATCCCTAGCACTTCTCTTGGTTTAAGTATTAATCAATCTTTACCTACGGGAGCAACACTGGTTCAAAATAGTGTAGAATCTAGTTCACTAGGTTCTAGTCCTGATTGGGTTAACAACGGTTATTCTGGACCACAACCACCACCAGGAGAGAAACACACTTATAGACTACATGTTAAAGCAATTTTAACAGATTCTCAAGAATTGGTAAATCACATTGATTTTATTGCTGGATCTGGTAGTTTAATTCCTAACTTCCCTAGATCACCTGTTTTTACGGACAATTTAACAATTATTGGTGCTGATGACGGTATTACTGGAACATCCTTAAATGTAGATATTGGTGGATTAACAAATCAACCAACTATTAAAATTAGAAAGACATACGATGATAGAGATTTGCCTTTCGTCCTTGGTAAATTTAGAGTTCCTGATTATAGAGAAAGAAAATTAATTGGATATGGAGAAGGTGTTAATGGTGCTGGAACTCCTTTAGTTGGCGATGCTGTTACTATTGAAGTTGGTGACATCGGAGGGCAATGGTATATTGGAACAGATGTTATTGAAGATCCGGTTGAATTTTATCAAATCAGTGACGTAATAACTACTGGATATAGAGATGTTCAAACTCTTATACAACCATTTTTAATTGGAGAGAAAAAGTATACAGTTGGTCCTATCCAAGATTATATTTTTGCAAGACCATCAACACATTCACATCAAGTTCTTCATAGTGAACCAGATGAGCAAACACTTGCAAATGTTCCAGGAGCTGATAGTTTTACAACTGGATATACCAAATCTCGGGGTTTTGTTAATAATTTTATTCCAAATGCAACTTCTGAGGCTAAAGGTCATAGTCATGGTTTATTGGGATATAGACCACTTAGTCCCCGTACTGCAACATATGGAAATGTTGGTGGTATTAGTGAAAAAGAATCAATCGGTGGTGGATGTTTTAAATATAAAGTTACTGAAGCACCAGCAATTGCATTTAGTTCAGCATCTGCAAATGGATCTCAATTAACAGTTACATTTCCGTTATCTCATAATTTTGCTATTGGAAATAATATTAAGATTGATGGTGCAGATGATGGATTAGATGGTTCATATGAAATTATTGCAGATGGTATTACTGCATCTCAATTTAAAGCAGTAACAACTAAAAATGGAACGTCATCTCTCGGTACGGCGCAATTATCAACAGGATCATTTGTAACTACTCCTGTAACACCTACGCCAAGAGTTTGGGTTATTGACAATGTTACTTCTATTGGTGGTAAAGACATTATCGTTACTGAACCTGGAGAAGGTGAACTGAGATTTGATGAGACTTACGAAAGTGGTACTACTACTATTCCTTCATCTCAGGGTGGTGATAATATCACTTCTTATGTTATTGTTATGACAGGTGGTGGAGGTGGAGGTGGAGGATCTACTGGAAACGGTAGCACTGGTGGAAATACATCAATTTCATTAACTGTTAATGGAATATCGTACGATATTATATGTTATGGTGGAGGTGGAGGAAACTCTGGTAGCAGTGGAGGTTCTGGTGGTAGTGGAGGATTATACTCTATTCCTGCTGCACTACTTGGAGATCCAAGATTTTCATTTGAAACCACAAGTAATGGTTCTAGTGGTACAAACGGCGGTGGAACTGGTGGAACAACTCATGCAGGTGGAGCAGGAAATGTATATGGAGGCCGTGGAGTTGGTGGAACAGGAGGATTTACTACCTTTACTACTACTGGAAGTGTAAATGCAAGTTTTAGTAGTAGTGGTAGTTTTAATGCTTCATCTGCAGCAGGTTTGCCTGCTGGGGTAACTATAAGTAGCACTAGTTTTGATATTTCTGGCGGCGCAGGTGGCAATGGACCACCAGCAGGATCACCAAAAGGAGGTTGTACTACAAGTGGTGGTTCAGGATCAAATGGTAGAAGAGTTACTGGTAGTGTAAGTGATGGTCCATCTTTTTCATTTACTATTGGACAACAAGGGCAGCAAGGTTTAAATGATAATGAAGGTAAGAATAGCGAAAATGCAGTTGCTGGCGGCGGCGGTGCTGCTAGTGGTGGTTCATCAGGAACTGGTGCATGGGGTAATGGTGGATCTGGCGGTGGTGGCGGTGGTGCTACTTCTTTATCAATAAGCGGCGGTAATGTAGCTGGCGCAGGTGGCGGCGGCGGTGGCGGTGGTACTGGCGGTGGTTTCAACGGTGGTGCTATTTATGACTCGTGTTGGACAGGTGGATCTGGGTTAGGTCCTGATCAAGGATTGTATGCTGGAAATCCAATTGGATTTAGTGGTGGTGGATCTGGGACCAGCATGGGATGTACCGCTGGTGGCGGTGGTGGCGGTGGTGGAGGCGCTGGTCCTAATGGCGGTGGAAATGGTGGTGAAGGTGGTATTGCTGGTGCTGGTCACGTCAACACTGGTTCTGGTGGTGGTGGTGAGGCAGGAAGATCTGCTGTAAATAGCTCTTTCGTTACATCGTACTCGTCATCTTCAGGATCTAGTGGTAATGGATATGCAAGTTTTACTGTAAATTATACAAAAACAGAAAATAATGCTTCCGGTGGTGGGGGCGGTTCATCTTCAGGTCTTTCAATAGCTATTCAACCACAAACTGCTACTGATGATATTACAACATCTTTCATAGTAAGTGTAGGTAATGGTGGTAATGGAGGTTCTGGTAATGGTGGTAATGGCGTAGGTGGCAGAGTTAATATTCAGTGTTATGGACAATTACCCGGAACTGATAATATTGTAGGTACTACAAATCCTGCTGGCAGATATTATGATGTTCCAAACTTCCCAGATGGTGCTTATACTATCACTGGACCTGCAAATGGTGGAGTCCCTGGAGCAATTTGGCATTCTTCTTCTGATGGTATTAATGTTGTTGGTTCAACCGGAGATAATTTTGCATTAGCAAGTAATATTAGTAGCAATCTATCAAATAGAAATATTAGATTTAGTGGTGCGAGTGATAGATTTCTTCAGATGGGTCCGTTTAATTTAACAAATGTAGAAAAAATTACAATGGGAATTATTAAAGGAAATGATTCTAATGGTGGCGATACACCTGAAGAATCGTTGTCTTTAAATTACAAAACTAGTGCTGATGCTGCATCAGAAACACCAATTGAAGTAATTGCACAATCAGGAACTATAAGTTCATCTGGGTGGAATAATTATTCAGTTGATTTAGATGAAGAAAATGCGGCAAGAACTAGTAACATATACTTAGTTTTAAGACAAACAAGACCTGCAAGTTCTGGTGACAATGATGATAACGATAACGATAACTGGGGTGTTGCTCTAGTTGGTCTTAAATATGCGACTTTTGACGATATTACATTTGTTCCAGCTTTAGATGCGACAATGCCTGGAAATGAAGGAACATGTGGACCAGATGATGGAATTGATGTTGTCAGGAGAGTAGTTACTGCAAAGGATTCTAATATTAGATTTACCGATGGTTCACTAACTCTATCAACATCAACTCCAGTATCTGTTAATGGAACTGCACAAGTTCAGGAAGTACTTCCACTAATAACTAAGTATCATAGATCAAAGTATCTGATCAAGGCATTATAAGATAAATAACACATAAAGCACTGACATACTAATGGCGTCTTCTAGTACTGCACAATTGATTTTTAATTCCTTTGATAGGATTATTACTTACCGAGGTGTTCAAAAACAATTAAATGATGATTTTTGGGATACACAAATCTCTCCTATCATAAGACCACTATGGGATTCTGACAAAGATAAACTTGAATTATTTGTTTATCGTGAAGACGGCACTTATTTGATTCAAAGATCTAAGTATAGAAGAGATCATAGAACGAAGACAAGTAAATGGGTGTCATATGAGTTTGATCCTGCTGGTGCTGAAGAATATAATGTTACTTCTTTTTATGACGCATTAAAAGACAAATTTTTTGAATTCAAAGATATTAGTGAAGCAGAATACGAAAAGGCAGTTCGTAGAAAGATTGAAGAAGCAAATATTCTTAGTTGGGATAAAATTTTATTGATAAGAATGTTTTTGTTAGGTGATTCTGATTGGACACAGCTACCAGATAATGGACTAACTGATGAGAAAAAAGCATTATGGTTGCAGTATAGAGCATGGATTAGAGATAATCCTAAAACAAATTCACAAAAACAAGATGCTGAAACAGCATATGAGGTTATTTTTCCTATCACACCAGATGAATATCTAAAAAGAAAATCAACTAGTATGGACGCAAATGTCGTAGATAGATATGGTGAGCAAGGCAATGATAAAGATTATCTTGACAGTGATTTTCACTTCTGGAAAGTATCATCTAACACTTTGTCGTATTTTGCTCAAAAAATGAGTGTATATCTAGTATTATCAACAATTACTAGAGACAATGGTGAAGGTAAATATGGTAGAATTGATCTTCAACAATATAGAGAGAAAATTAATGATTATGCTAGTGAGGAAGAGAGAAAGAGATTGAATGGTGCTCAGTATAATGATGGTGAGATGATTACCAGTGAAACTGTAGAAGAGAAAGGTGAAGCATGGTTGGATGACCTTATTTCTAGAATTGAAGCAGGAGAAGTATAATGTTAGTATCAATGAATGCCCAGCGACTATATGAAGTAATTCATTATTTTGCTAAAGAGAAAAATAAGTATATTCTTGTTATTGATACATCCACATGGATGACATTGAGTGATGATAAGAAATCTACGGTAAAAACATATTATGAAGATATTTTGCCAGTAGATGAGATTGGGGAAATTTTTACTGAAAGATATACTTTCTACGAATTTAATGATCAATCAAGTGCTATTGATACTGCAAATGAGTGGTTTCCACTGTTAACACAGTTAGATGATCAGGATTATTTCATTGAATGTTATGTGGTCAATCCATCAGGTTCAATGCCATACGGAAATAAAACAACAAAAAATCCTGATTGACACGGAAATTTGATCATGCTATACTGATCAAGCATTTGTAGACGTTAATGAAAGTACCAACTAAGGTAGAGTTGCAGCATATGCAACTTCAAGCAATGATACGAGATCATAGCATTTCAGATAGTGAGCTAGTGTATCTTGGCAAAAAAGAGTATACTACAGAGTATGCCGCACATCCAGAGTATCATGGACAGTTAATGCACTGGTACATTATTGGAGGTGAACATGAAGTGCCAGTATGTGACATTGAATCGGTTAATCAAGTAGATGAAGACGATTGTGTGCCTGAAAACGATGGATGGCATTGAATTGTAAAGAAATTGTAAAAAAATGCAGCATCTCAAACCAGATGCATTAGAATATCCAAGTCAATATCTAAATCGTATGGATGAAAACAGCACCACGAAAGACCAAAAACGTCGTGATGCTCTCGGTTTATTCTATGAGAGTGTTCTAAAACCTGATCATGAGCTACGTCAATGTGCTCATAATCAAGAATGCTACCATGAATTAATGGAGTGGCGTAATGATGTCCTAAACTATCTTGACGAACGTCGTAACTATGAATTCTTCCGAAACTAGACCAAACCTTGGACTTGATAAGACTTATGCTGAACAGCGTAAGTGTCGTCTGCAAGATGCTGTAGATGATTACATGCAAGATGATAAAGTAACTATCTTGGAGTTCTATCATGATCTAAAAGATTGTCTCAAAGATATTATTTCTTATCATACAACAAGTAAAGAAAGAGCTGTAGGTGCTCTTGAATTAGTATTAGGTCACCGACCTACTGTTGGTCTTGATGACATTGATCAAATTGAAGTTTCACGAGAAATAAACATCCCACCACGATACTAATGCAATTTGAATTGTTGCAACCAGTGTGTTATAGTAACATATGTGGTTATATCTCTTTCATAAGTGAATACTATATCAGTATAGTGTACAAAGAAGTTCTCCTTCCTGATGATGTTGCATCACGTTGGGGTCGTCACTATTCCACAATTATCGTTTACCCACAATTTTGGCATGAAATACGCAGTCGTTTGGATGAAGAACAAACAGAAGGGAACGAGTCGCCAAGAAGCTGTCTTCTACAATTTAGAGGACGCCAGTCAGTGGGAGTAGCACATCAACAAGACATTACACGTAAAAACTAATATCATTCCAATCTTTAGTGACACTTGATGAACTGGTTAGGGAGGGTTGACGCCCTCCTTTTTTTGTGCCATACTATAAAAGTAATCAACCCCACCACATGATCGAACTAAACAAAACCTACACTTTTGAATGTCCTACATCTTTTGGCACTCTATCTCAAGAACGTGTAGATAAACTGTTTACAGATGGTCGTCGCGCATCAGGATTTCTTGAACTACAATTAGAAGAGTGGTTTGAGGGTCTTGTGTTTGAAGATGGTAAAGGTTATGACCATCGCTACAAATATATGAAAGAGTTATTTGATGCTAAGTGTTTCACTAAAGGTGGTGCTAAGTTCTGTCCTAGTGTAATGCTTGGTGCTGGTCGCTCTGTAGATGAAGAGAAACTCTGGGAACATGCTATTGACATGATCTATATCTTCTGTGATGTGGTAGAATTCCCTAAGGTTCGCGTTATATTCAAACGTGGATCTGATCTTACTCAATACCCTAAAGGTTCTATTCCATACGGAGATCGTAATGCATTATTTTCTTGATTGTTTAGATGGTATGAAACAACTGGAGGACGGTAGTGTAGATGCTATCGTCACATCTCCACCATATAACCTCAACATCAAATATGGTAAGTATGATGACAACAAACCACGTCAAGAATATATTGAGTGGTTGGTAGAAGTATTCCTTGAAGGCAAGCGTGTGCTCAAGGATACTGGGCACTTGTTTGTTAACATGGGATATTCTAATATTGATCCGTGGGTGGGTATGGAAGTCGGTCTTGCACTCAGAAATGACTGGATTTTACAAAATCATATCAACTGGGTCAAGTCTGTTCATATCAATGATAAGACAAGTGGACATTTTAAACCTATCAATAGCAAACGATTCTTGTGTCCTACATGGGAACATCTGTTTCATTTCACTAAAAATGGAAACGTGAGTGTAGATCGTCTTGCTGTTGGTGTCAAGTATGAATACTATGAGGCAAACATTCGCGGAAAGAATACTGCTGATACTAAACCAAACCTGAGAGATAAGGGTAACTGTTGGTTTATACCATATGAAACTATTAACAGCAAATCCTTACGCGGAAAGCATCCTGCAACATTTCCTGTTAAACTGGTCGAAGATTGTCTCAAACTAACTGGTGTTGAGCGTGGCACAGTTCTTGATCCTTTCTTTGGCACTGGCACTGTTGGTGTTGCTGCAATCAAACAAAAATGGGATTATATTGGATACGACATCGATGAAGACTATACCAATTTCGCATCTACTCGGATAGCCAACACACCAGCACCATGAGACCCTTCCACAATCGCCCACAAGCGTCTTGAACCACTTATGACCGACCAGACTATAGACGTGCCTCTAACGCCTTCTGAGATCCAATATGTAATGGATCTTATGGTTGGATGCCATCTCGGATATTCAACCGACTGCATGGTAAAGAATGGAATCAACGATGTTGCCCTTTACGACCAGTTGTTGAACTGTCTACCAAACGCCCACAGCACCCCATAACCGTGTATATTAGATGAGTGGAGGCAAGACACGTAAGAGCAGAGACAAACATCTGACGCCTTCACAACCCATTTTCAATTCCACCACATGCAACTCACCACACTCGCCACCACCGTTGACTTCTTTCCTGAAGCATTCATTGCTGACGAGGGAGTAAAGCGTTTTCAGAAGCGCGTCACCTTTAACTCTAACGGTCTCAAGTCCTACAGCACTGTGACCATGCTCACCGCTAGGAATGAGTGGGCAGAGCGTATTGCTAACGGTGCTGAAGTTACTGACTACAACACCGATCAAATGCCTCGCTCTGAGTATATGCCAATGGCATGTGTGGGGTGATCCCCCCTCATTCACTGTAAACATCCTATCTAACATTATGAGCACACGTTCACGTATTGGCATTCAACTAGGCGATGATTCCAATTGGCGCGAAGAATACAAAAGAATGAAAGTCCTTAATTCACG
>Ga0208011_1000779_pt1 | contig 11796 bp, 11 predicted proteins | sample 7_EtaG_FD_184080 | JGI IMG/M metagenome (GOLD analysis project Ga0208011, IMG submission 184080) | Marine viral communities from the Subarctic Pacific Ocean - 7_ETSP_OMZ_AT15161 metaG (SPAdes) (version 2) | ecosystem: Environmental > Aquatic > Marine > Oceanic | place: Pacific Ocean | collected... | reverse complement strand
ATAATCATCTTTTTGATCTTACCATTTGATTCCTTGATCTTAATATAAAAGTCAGGAAAGTATCTGTGGTATTTATTATCTACTGGTGATCTGTAGGGAATAATAACCTCCTCACTAGAATATTCTATAATATTTTTATTCATATCACAATAGTAGAGAAATTTTCTTTCCCAACTACTTCTATAAATGATATTGCAAACATCTCCTTTATACTTCTCTGGATTTGATGGTTTATATTTACCTTGTAGATATTCTTTTTTAGGCATTTTTCCATTTCTTATGCGTCTTATTTCTTCCAGCAACGAGTTGTTGTAAGCACCCAATACTTAAATTATTATCTCTGGCAAATTTGGTAAGATTTTTTATTTTTACTATTTCACCATTAGGATTTATTAATGTGTATTCTTTACTGTTTTTTTCCGATATTTTCTCTTTTTGTTTTTTGGAAAGTTTTTTTCCTTTCATAGGATTTTCATTATTTTTAAACCATTCTTTTCTTTTGTTGCTTTGTTTTAATTTTGTTTCTTCTGAATGTTTTTTCTTCCACATAGGATTTAATTCACCAAATCGGGTACTTTGATACATTCCATTTTTTTCTCCAAAATTTGCCCTTGTCATTTTGAATTTTTCATCTTTACATAGTTCTAATGTTTTTTCTCTTAATATTTTTTTAGTTTCTTCTGTGTGCTTTTTTCCATAAAAACCATTATTTGCTCCATCACAACCACTATTAGATTCAATTTCATATGATTCTGAAATTATCTCAATATTAGAATCTATTCCAAGTATCGTATTAAGATTTTTTGTATTCCAAGTATATTCTTTTCTCATACCGAAGAACTTGCTATTCTATATTATTTATATTTTCCCTTATATGACATCTAAATAACTAGTAATAAAAGACCATATAAGGTATTTAGAGTGGCAAATAATCTTGTAGAAGCAATTACAACTCTTGATGTTAGGGAGTTAATAGGACAATCAGCACTTACTAATAATTATTTGGTTTATATACCTCCACTTTCTACTGGTATGGTAGATAGCAATAGAAGTAGACTAGCAAACCATATAAAAAACTATGGAAGATTGACTGATGGTGGTTCTGTATCCAAAAAACTTGGACTTCTGTGTTCTGATGCATCATTGCCTACCTCATCATATGCAACTGCGGAAGTCAAAGATAATTTCGTAGGAGTAACACAAGAATTTGCTCATACTCGTTTATATGCCGATACTGATTTTACTTTTTATGTTGATAAAAACTACGATTCTATAAAATTCTTTGAGGCATGGATGGATTATATCTCTGGTGCTGGTGAAGTATCTCAAAGTGATAAATTAAAACGACCTGGGTATTTCAGAAGAATGGCATATCCAGATTATTATAAGGTTTCTGAAATGTCGATAACAAAATTTGAAAGAAATATTAGTGGAGAACAATTAAAATATACATTTATCAATGCATTTCCAAAATCAATGACTGCAATTCCAGTTGCCTATGGTGCTGCTGATTTACTTAAAGTAACTGTGAGTTTTAATTATGATAGGTATATTATGGACCGTGAAAATGTTAAAAGTACTGCAAAAACACTTGCTCAGCCGACTGGTGATGAATCTAATATGGTAACAATGTTTGGAGAAGCAGACGATAAAGATACTCTCCGTTTCTCATTAAATCTTGATTCCTCTATTGTAAATCAAGAAAAATATTGGAACAAGTAAAAATGACCCTAATAAATAAAAATAACTGAATTGTATTTTTTAAAATGCCTTTACCAAAAATTAATACTCCAACTTATGAGTTGGTATTGCCATCTAATGGAAAGAAGATTAAATATCGTCCCTTTTTAGTCAGAGAAGAAAAAATTCTGATTATGGCAATGGAATCTGAAGATATGAAACAGATTACTAGTTCTATTGTTCAAATTCTTGGTGATTGTATTATTACAAAGGATGTTAAGGTAGAATCTCTTTCGACTTTTGATATTGAGTATCTGTTCCTGAATGTTCGTGCCAAATCTGTTGGTGAAACTGTGGAGGTTAATGTAACCTGTCCTGATGATGGTGAAACTCAAGTTGAGATGAAGATTGCAATTGACTCTATCAAAGTCCAAAAAACAAGAGGACATAAAAACATCATTAAACTTGATGATGATCTTATGATGAAGTTGAAGTACCCATCGATGGATCAATTTATCGAAAGTAATTTTGAAACCTCAGAGAAAGGTAGTGAAGTAAGTCAGTCTCTTTCAATGATTACATCTTGTATTGATATGATTTATAATGAGGAGGAAAGTTGGGAAGCATCTGATTGTACTAGGAAAGAACTTGATGAATTTATTGAGCAATTGAATACAAAACAATTTAAAGAAGTTGAAAAGTTTTTCTCTACGATGCCCAAACTTTCTCATAAAGTAAAGGTTAAAAATCCAAATACTGATGTAGAATCTGAAGTTGTTCTTGAGGGATTAGCAAGTTTTTTCAGTTAAGTATGGCCCATACAAGTCTTGAGTCATACTATAGAGTAAATTTTGCCCTGATGCAGCATCATAAATATAGCTTAACAGAGTTAGAAAATATGATTCCTTGGGAGAAAGAAATTTATTTAACTTTACTCCAGCAATATGTCGAAGAAGAAAATTTAAAGGCACAACAAGAGAATGGCATTCAGTAGTCAATTACTCAAGGCACCATCTATAACATCAAAACCTAAATTGACGAAGACTAATGTCTCTTCTTCAATGTTTCGTGGTGCTAAATCTCCTGTTGGGTCCTCTACTACAATAAAAATCTCAAAAGGAATGGGATATGGTGGTAAAGCAGGAACAGTTGATCCAAAATACCTCCAACCTAAAACTACATCTATTGATCAAACTCTTGTAGAGACTAATAATATTCTTATAGAAATTCAGAGGCAACTTGCTTTTGATTATGCAAGTAGAATTGAGGATGAAAAGAATGCTATAAAATCATTTAAGGCAGCAGAATCTAAAAGAAAATTTGCGGCAAAAGAGAAATCTGTAGAGGGTGTTAAAAAAATTGGTGGAGCAATAGGAGGAACGGTAAGTAAAATTGCCGCACCAGTTAAGGGTATTTTTGATAAAATAAAAGAATTTTTTGGACTAATACTAACAGGTATTGTTACTAGTGTAGCATTTGAATGGTTAAAAGATGACAAAAATAGAGAACGATTAGGTAATATTTTTACATTTATTGGAAAAGCAATTCCATATTTATTAGCAGGTCTTCTTGGATTAAAGTTAATTAAGTGGGGTACGAGATTATACAGATTAGGAAGATTTTTATTTAGACTTCCTGGTAGAATTTTAAGAGTATTTGGTATTGGAGCAAGAGCATCATCTCGTGGTGCCGGTGGTGCCGGTGGTGCTGGTGAATCTGCTGCCCGTAGAGGTGGACTATTCAGAAATGCTGCCGGACAAAGGAGAGGAAGAACTACATCAAGATTGATGCGTAATGGTATTCCTCAAACAAGATCTGCTGCTCTTCGGGGTGGTGGTGGAATACGAAGTGTGGGTGTTGCACAATACGCAACAGAGAAGAGTTTATTTAATAAAACACTTCAGAAACTAGAAGTAAGAGGTGCGCAATTTGGTAGGAATTTTCTCAAGGTTTTGGGTGGTGGACCAGGTAAAAAGATTATAGGTAGTTCTTTATTAAAATTTGCCAGACCAATCTTAAAAAGAATTCCTATTGTAGGAGCACTTCTTGATTTTGCCTTATCAGTAGCCATGGGAGAAAATCCTGGTAGGGCAGCATTTGGTGCAATTGGTGCCATGCTTCTTGGAACAATTGGAACATTCTTAGGTGGTCCGATTGGAACATTTATTGGTGGTCTTGCCGGTGATTTTGCAGGAAGACAACTTTATGATTTATTCTTCAATAAGAGTAGTTCTAAGGATGTTGCTAAGGAACAACAAAAAAGTGCAGTCCAAACTGGAAAAATAGATAAGAATAATCTTGGATTTAATCGTGGTGGCACAGTTCCCGGAAGTGCGATATATGCATCTAATGGAATGACTGTTTATGGAGAAGGGTCAGGAAATGTTGATAGTGTGAATACAATGCTTGCACCTGGTGAGGAAGTTACAAAAACATCATCTGCAAGATTGTTCAGACCACTATTAAAAGACATTAATGATAATGACGGAAGATTATGGACAGCATTCTCTATGGGAATCAATAAACTATTGATGGTTTCTAAGTATCAGGATGATGTCAATAAAGAATTCTCGAAGGTAATAGAAGATCAAGACAGATATCAAAGAAATCTTAAGACTAAAAGACTTTCCGAAGCGACTGGAGGAACTGGTGGTGGAAGTAGATCTGCTGCTAGATTTACACCTAAGACACCAAAAGGTGGTAGAGGTGGCAATATTGGCATGATTTCACAATCTGGTGGTGGAATGACATTTTTACCAATGGTTCTTCCGACTCAAAAATCTCAACCACCAAAGATTCCGCAAATGCAGAGTCCTGCGACTGAAGCACCAAATATTTCTTCAGTAAATCCTGGAAATCCATTTATGATGCTAACTCCAGAATTATATGGAATAGGATAAATTATGGAAAATCAAGTCACTCAACTAAAACTTAATGTTACTAATATTAAGAGTTCTTTATTCTCTTCTAATAAGCAATTAAAGAAACTTAAAACAGATAAGAAAAACTTATTTTTTAAATTAGAAAAGAAAAAGGAATTAAGAGCAGAAGAAACACGACTAGAGACTCCAAGATTAGGAATTGGTTCGGGATTCTCTAAAATTATGAGTGCAGTAACTTCTCCTGTTAGAAGTATTTTTGATAGAATTCTTGATTTTATTGGATTGATTGCCGCTGGTATTTTAATTAATAATTTGCCTATTATTATAGAAAAAATACAAGAATTTTTTAATAGTGATTTTATAAAGGGTGTCGGTAATGTATTGGGTATAATTGGGAATGCAATTTTAGGACTTGCAAAATTTGTTGGAATATTTCCAAAATCAGAACAAGATAAAATTGAAAAAAATATAAAAGAAACTGATAAAAGATTTGATGAAAATATAAAGGATGCGGATGCCGCAGAAAAAGATGTAGTAAATCTAGAAAAATTTTTAGGACAGACTGATAGTGGAATTGATGAAGCACCTATAGAATCTGATTCATCAACACCCGAATCAATATCAGAAATATCAGAACCACCACCCAAAGAAACTTTTAGTCCTAGTTCTAGTAATACTGAGTCTAATACGAAAGAAATAACGGCATCAAAACCGGCACAATCATTTAATTCTGGAGGAACAGTAAAAAGTGAAGGACCTTCATTAACTCCTTCCTTAGCACAAAAACAAACATATACACCACAAAAAAGTGGTGTTTCTAAAAAAGTTCAAAGAGATACTAATGATGGATTTACAAAGTTCCCTATAGCAGTAGATAATATTCACAAATCCACTAAAGAACAAGAAAAAAATATAATAGCATTCTCAAAGATGCTAAAATATTCTAGGGGAAATGATATAATTGGTACTAATAATACCAATACCAACAACAATAATACCAACAACAATAATACCAACAATAATAATACCAACAATAATAATACCAACAATAATAATGCCAACAATAATAATGCTAATGCCACAGGACTTACCAGTGAAGATATTGATGGTAGTGGTGAACCTGGATATGATTTTACACCACCTGGTGGTAATAATCTTGCTCTATTTGATGGGGTAGTTGTAAAAGATCCTTTGGGAACTAACAACCAAATTAGTGGAAATAGAGGATATGGAAACTTCATGATTATAAGACATGAAGATCCTAATCGTCCTGGAAGTTATTTTGATGCATTATATGCACACTTTCCAAATAAAAATTTCAAAAAACCAGGAGAAACAGTTAAGAAAGGAGAAATTCTTGGCAGAATGGGTACATTGAATGATCCTTTTGATCAAAGAGGAAGTATAACAGGAACTCATATGAGTGTAGATTTTTACCCAGTTGATGGACCATATAGGAAACCTTATTCATATCCTTATTGGGATAAACTGGGATCACATATTAATCCCAAAACACTTAATGGAAAATCTTCTTCATCAGTTACACCACTTACCGGTAATAAAGGAGGGGGTGATTTACGATTAAATAGAAGTATGAATAACCAATCAGTATTCATATATGCTATTCAACCACAAGAAACTTTTGTTCCTTTCCCATATCCAATGCCAATAGAAACTCCGGCACCTTCTTCATCATCAACTCCACAACTATCAGCAATATGGAGAACCTAAGATAATGGCAAGTGCATCCCAAAGATCATCATTTGAAATATTTGAGATTATAAAAAATGGAAAAGTTGTAGATATTAGTGGTAATGGTCCAAGTGCTACAAAAGCTACTACTTTTGATTATTATGAAAGTATTCTTTCTCCAAATGTTACTGCAATATTAACTGTGGCAGATACTGCATCTTCAGTCAATTATGATTCAAAATATGATAGGCAAGAACGATCAGGAACATTAAGTTCTGCACTACCACTTACTGGTGATGTAGATGTTGAATTTAAAATTGCAACAAAATATGGAACATTAAATTTTTCAGAAACTCCATTAATTTTTGATAAAGAAATAATTCCAAATCAAGAATCAAATCGTGAAGGTATTATATTAAATTTATTTTCAAAATATTCTAAAGCAATTCAACTTCCTATAAAAACAAAATATACTGGAAATATTACAAATTCTGTTAGAAGATTGCTTAAAGAATATCTAAAAGTTCCTGAAGAAAAAATTTTTACATCACCTTGTCGGAACTCTATGAGTTTTCATGGATGTAATGAATCATTATATAAAGTTCTTTGTGAAAAAGTTGCTCCAAAAACAGTTCCTGCTAGAGGAAATCCTGGATATTTCTTTTATGAGACACAAGATGGATTTAACTTTAGAGCAATTGATGATTTAATAGCACAAAAACCTGTTGAATCATATTATAAAAATGAAGTTGTAAAAGCAAATTTAGACAATGATGCTAATGACTTTAAGATTTTAACAAAAACTGATATTAAAAGAGATGATATAATTACTTCCATAAAATCAGGTCTTTACGTAAGTCGTAATATTTTTTGGAATCCTCTAACATTCGAATATGTTGAAAAAATATTCAGACTTGATGGATTAGAATTTTCTCTTGGAAAAGGTGATATTGATATCCCAAATCTAGAATCTTATGTAAGAACATATTTTCATATTTTAGATGTTGGTAGTCAAGACCCCGGAATTAGTTATGAAGTAAATAATAGTCCAGAGGAATGGTCCGCAAAATCGACAATGAGATATAATTCTTTATTTTCACAAATAATTCAAATAACTGTTCCTTGTAATGTAAGTTTGAGAGCAGGAAATGTTATTAATTGTGATTTTGAGATTATAACACAAGAAAATAAATCACCTGGAAGTATTGATGAAACTCAAAGTGGTAAATACTTAATAGCAAATCTTTGTCACCACTTTGATGCATTAAGATCCTATACATCAATGACATTAGTCCGTGATTCTTACGGAAGATAATTAAACGATTAAAAGTAAAAAAAATGACCGATCCCAAAAATTTAGCAAAAACTCCTATCACTTGTTTTCAAGGCACAGTAATAGAATTTACTAAACAGAAAGAACAAATTTCTGGAGTTGGGTGGGGTTGGAGATATAAAGTTGCTATAATGAATGATAATTCTGATACAGCAGATACTAGTAAAGGTGAATTTAAATATGCACTAGGACTTTGCTCAAATGAAGGTGGGTCAGGTGCAGCTAATTGTGCAAAGAGTTTAAAAATCAAACAGGGTGATGTTGTTTATGGTAATAAACAGGGTGATCTTTATATTATATTGGGCATATTTGGTAGAAATCCACAAACCAAATGTGGTGATGGATTATTTGATTGTAAGAGAGGATATACTGAGGAAGTTAAGGAAGCAGATCCAACTTGCCTTCCTCCAGGAGAAACAACGGGTCCTGGAGGACAAAAAGGGTACGCATGTGTACCAGGATCAACATGTCCTGGTGGACCTGCAGTTGGAATGAAACTTACTCCGGCAAATACTTGTGAAGATACAACTCTTACAAATATTGACGAGATATTAAATAATTTAATTAAAGATATAAAAGAAAAACAAGGAAAATTAAGTGAATATCAAGATAAAATTGATGAAGCAGCAGAAGCTATAAAATCATCTTTAAATTGGTTGGTCGGTGAGATAATGAAAAGAATTAATGAGTTCTTGGTTGGTGATCCTGATGATCCCACTAAACCCGGAATTATTCCTACAGCACTTAATGCCCTTTATGCCACTACATATTCTGCAATTGTATCGACCGCAGGTCCAGCAGTAGCAAATATAACAGCAACAGAAGTACTTGAACCATTTGTTATTCCTGTCAGTGCATTGGAAGCGGCATTAATATGTGTTACAAATGCACTACTAGAAGGATTGGTCACTTTAATTCGTGAATTACTTCTTTCAATGTTAGAAAATATTGAAAACTTTGTGACTTGTGTTGTGGATCAATTTATCGGGTCACTCTTAACGAGTGTTGTTGATCGTATAGCAGATGGATTATCTGGTGCTTTAGGAGGTCTTTCTGGTCTTTTAGGTGGAGCAATTGACATCATAACGATTGCTCAGAGTGCTATATCCAAATTCAATAGTCTTGGAGATTTATTGGACTGTAATCAAATTAATAAAAAGTGTGATGGAACTAAAGAATGGATTATTGGAGCAGGACCAAAAGATGCAATGGATATAAATCAATCGTTTGATAATATCTTTGATTTTGTCAATGATACTTCTGCCATTATAAATGATGCAATTAATGCTGGTAAGGGTATAGTTGATAGTGCTGAAAGTGTCTATAATAGTATAGATGATGGTATCAAAGATACTGTTAGCATCTTTAGTTCTAGTGCTATTGCTCAGGGTGATTTTACTAATACCATAAAAAAATGTATTCCAGTTTATCCTTCTAGTTGTGGTTCTGCTAAAATTAATATATTTGGTGGTGGAGGAATCGGTGGTTCTGCAATTCCTATATTAGGACCAACTGTAGAAAGAATTATTAATGATACATCTATTGGACAAAATGTAAATAAAACTGCAAATATTATAGGTGCTGTTTTAGAAAATGCAGGTTCTGGTTATCGTTTCCCACCATTCGTAGAAATTACTGATGAGTGTGGAATTGGGTATGGAGCAAGAGCAAGATCAACAATTAATAATGAAGGTCAAATTACTTCTATCTATTTGGTATCTTCTGGTGAAAATTACCCAGTCAATGGTAAGACTGGATATGGAGTTGTTGATGTGGTTGTAGTTTCACCTGGACTTGAATATGAAGAAGGGGACAAGGTTCATGATAATTTTGGTAATGAATATTCTCCAATTATTGAAGATGGAAGAATCATATCTGTAAGTCCGATAAATAATGTTGAGGTTCCAGATCTTGTCAGTATTAGAATTGATTCTGAAACTGGACTAGGTGCTGTTCTCAAACCAATTCTTGGAAAAATTGATGGTTCTACATCACAAATTGATGGTTCTACATCACAAGAAGAAGTCATTCAAGTCATTGATTGTATAAGTTAATAATATGGCAGAAAAAAATTACGAAGCAAGATTATACGAAACTTGGGGACCAAAATGTAGGTTTGATGTAAACAATCCTGATATTGGACTTGATGGTAAGAGTGTTTATCAATTATATGCATTTAATGATGATAATGATAAACACTTAGAAACTTTTAACGAAACTGGTTCTTATAAAATTCTTAATGATCGAGGAATAGAAATTGTCGCTGGAGCAAAAGGTTCTGAGGGTAATGTGGATATATGTATTACTGGAACTGGTGGTGATATATGGATCACTGCAATGAAAAATGGAACAGTTAAAATTAAGGGTAAAAATATAATGATTGAAGCACTTGAAGATGTCGATATAAAAGCAGGAAGAAATATAAACTTAACTTCTGGTAGTGGTAGAATTGTATTAAAGGGAAATAAGATAGATATAGATACATTTTCAGGAAATATTTCTGGCGTACAATCATTCACCAATAAAGCTTTTACACCAACTCCTCTTGGAGTTGACTTTATTACAGAGTCTTTTGGTGTAAACGTTATAGGATCACTTATCGGATTATAATTATGGACGATATTATCAACGCAGCTAGAATAGCACTTGGACTTCCAAGTTTTCCAAAGAAGGGAGATAATAAATTTGAAAATCTTGATACAAGATTTAAAGGAACAGTATCTGTAAGTGGTCCATTAATTGCGGAAAGTGTTTCGGCAGAATTGGGTGAAAGTTTGATGTGTGGAACGAAGTTTCTTGCTCCAAACCCATTCACATTAAGTCAGGCACTTCCTCCTCATATTATTGCGACACCTCTTTCATATCTTTTGAATTTTGGTGGTCTTACTACATTTGGATTTACGCATTTGACAGCTGTCAACCATTTGACAGGACTGGAAAATTCCTCAGGAATAATAAATTTAAACGGTATTGTAAACCTAAATGGTAATACAAACATAAATGGTCTTACAAACCTAAATGGTCCTACAAACCTAAAGAAGTTTACAAACCTATCTGGGGAAGTTTATCTTAGAGGACAAGATATATATAAAGTATTTGCTCCAATAGTTCATGCACACTCTGACAGAAGATTAAAACAAAACATACATACTATTACAAATCCTATTGAAAAAGTATCTGCACTACGAGGAGTTAATTTTGAGTTTATAAAGGATGGAAAAAAACAAATAGGAGTAATTGCACAGGAAACTGAAGAAATTATTCCAGAAGTTATTGGTGAATGTCCTGATGGATATAAAACAATTCAATATGGAAATATTGTAGGATTATTAATTGAAGCAATCAAAGAACAACAAAAACAAATTGATGAATTGAAGGAGAAAATAAATGAGTGAAAAGTTAGTTAAAAAATTAAATGATAAAATCTCATTAAATAAAACTGCAGTTGGATTTATTGAGTCAGAAATACCAAAATATGAAGAAACAATTGGTGAGTTTATCGAAATTACAATTCCAATAGAAAACAAAATAATATCAGTTGCATCAAGCATCAATTCTCTACAACAACAAATTGTTTCTATTGCTACGAGTGCATTTAATGTAGGATGTGGAACAACAACTGGAGCATCAATAGTATATCCAGATACAGTAAAAAATCATAGTGAAAATGTAAATTCATCGTCATATGATGGATTTGATCCATTTGGAGGACAAACAACTCTATTATTAAGTTCTTCTAATGTTGGAGTCGGAACATTTTTAGTGTTTACAGAAAATGATAGTTCTCAAACAGGACTTGGAACACTTTATGGAACTATAGGAAGTTGCTTTGCAACTCCTTGCAATGTTAGTGTTTGTATTGATTATAATTCTCAAATTACATCTCTACAAAGTCAAATTGTAACACTCAGAGGCCAATTGCCTTCAGAAATAACAAAAGTGAATAGTATAAGAACTGAAAAGAAAAATTTTGAAGTAGAAAGATATGGACAAAAAAGAGGAGTAGCATCATTAAAAGAAAGAAATTCTGAAATGGAATCTGCAGTCAACACGATAAATAGTATTTGACCACTTCCCTGACTGGCACAGTTGACACCGGCACTCAAATGCCTTATAATAACAAGGTAAGCAATCAAGGCACCATGCAAGACGAGTTTCTCACACGTTGTGTTGTAGACCCTATCAAACGCACAATCTACATCTATTCTA
>Ga0208011_1000778_pt1 | contig 11799 bp, 6 predicted proteins | sample 7_EtaG_FD_184080 | JGI IMG/M metagenome (GOLD analysis project Ga0208011, IMG submission 184080) | Marine viral communities from the Subarctic Pacific Ocean - 7_ETSP_OMZ_AT15161 metaG (SPAdes) (version 2) | ecosystem: Environmental > Aquatic > Marine > Oceanic | place: Pacific Ocean | collected... | reverse complement strand
AGAAAATTACAAGAAGAAAGAAATAGTATATTTACAAACTATTCAAATAGTGAGATAACTAATATCACTAATCAAGATCTTTCTAAAATGGATGAAGGGGGAAAGAATAGGTACAATGAATATGTAGATACTTTCTTAGATAAATATAGAAGTAATGATATAGCAACTTTTACTGGCTATGATAAAGATATTGCAGCTGCAGTAGAAATATACAGACATGGTAAAGATGGAGTTGAGTTAACAGAAAACGAAAAAACTACTCAATTACAACGTATAAAAGATTTAATAGCAAATAAAAAAAGTGATGGTGAAGAATATACACCGTCAATGGATTTGAAAACGGGTAAGGTTATACAAAAACCAAAAGAAAGGATAAAACCAGGAAGTGGATTTCAAGATATAACTAATAACGTTGCTGAATACGAAAACGAATATAAAAAAATAACTGATCTAGATGTATTAGAAAACAAATACAATAGTAATTCGTTTGCTTTATCTGGACTTAATAATGAATTAGATAAAGTACTAACGTGGAATGCTAAAAAACAAAAACATCCTACTAATCCTGCTTATGGATTTGAAGATTTTACTTTTAAAGCCACCGCAAGAGAAGTTTTAGCATATAAACAAAATCTTTTTTTAGATAAAGGTCTTGTTGAAAAATTTGGAGGCATTACTACTAAAGATATAGTTCGTCATGGAGATGGAACAGCAGAGGAAACACAAAACTATATAAATAGAAAAAGTGACGATCTTTTAGAGTTAACCTCTAGACAAGAAGCTCTTAAAAGAATGTATTTGTTAAATGAAAATATAGTTTCTGTAGAGAAAAAACATTTACAAACAACAGGGGAAAAAGCTTGGGGAAGTATTTTAGCTACTTTTGGTGGTAACGAAGATACATATAAACGTTTATACGGAGATACAGAACGTCAAGTTGTAGATAAGATGGCAGAGATGTATGATGAAGTTGGATTTGAAAAAACATCTAAGCAATTAGAATACGAAAGAAGAGGAACAGCAGAACAAATCAACGAAGGATTATCTGGTAGCACTGGAATATTAGCAGCGTTTTTTCTTGCTAACAAAGCACAAGCCGTAACTATGGCCGCTACAGGTCTAGATGCTTATCTAGCAGCTGGTGCAGCGGTTAAATATACTAATGGTATAAAGAAATTAACACATGCTCAAATTAAAGCTAGAGCTGCTAAACAAGGTTGGAAGACATCTGATTATATAAAAAGATTTGGTTATAATAAGAAAGCGACTAAAGGAGTAAAAGACTATTTAAAAATGGGGGAAGCTACTCTTATTACCGGTATGTTAGAGGGTACTAAATTTAAAGCTATTGGTGGAGAGTTTTCAACTGGTTTCGGTTTTGGTGTTGCTGGTAAAATGTTAGCTCCTATATTAGGTAAAATAAGTGACGCTCCGCTACGAGAAGCGTTATATAAATATAGCGTTAAAAGTCCTCTTGCTTTTATGGCTGGTAGTGAAGGTGGAGAAATTATGCATGCCGCGTATAAAGAAGCTATGGGTAACGCAGAGTTTTCTTCTTTTATGAAAGAAACTTATGGTGATTACAGTGATATTGGCCAACGTTTAATAGTTAATTATACTATTGGTGCAGCTTTTGGATTAACGCACGCGGCAGGTAATCTCAAGATTTTGGGTGGAAAACCACACGGAATGTCTGAGTTCTATAGCATGGATAAACTGAAAGAAGTTAGAGCTGAAGCTAAGGGTAAAGCAAATGAAGCTTTAGAAAAATCTAAAGCGGCTAAAACGGAAGCAGAACGCAATAAGTATAAAGATGAGTTTGAAAAACATAGTGATATTTATCAGAAGATGAATTCCATGTATATAAATCATAGTAGTATGAGAGACTATTATGATCCAGTATTAGGACCCGCTAAAGTTGCTAAGGATTACAAAAGCCAAATGGAGTTCTTTGAAAATGAAGGTTATAAGGTAAGATATGAAACCGTTACTGACGGTAGTATGGGTAATGCAAAAGCAGATTACAAGATTGATAAAACTAAAAAAACAGAGAAACACAAGCAGGGAGAAATAGTGTTTAAGGTTAATGTAGATGCAATAGAACCTGGACTTGCCCCTCATGAAATTGGACACGCTGTTACAGAACATTTATTTGGTACTAACGCTAGATTCAAAGGTGAATTTATGCATACATTAGGTAAGATTACTAAAAGAATAAATATAGATACAGTCGATCCTAAGACGGGTAAACTAATGACGCTTAACGATGTTCTAAAAGATAAGCAATTTGATTTAGATTCAGATATAGATAATACTAGAATAAGAGAGTGGGAGATGTTTAGTTATATAGCTGAATATATTAAAAAACCAGAGGTAAGAAAAGCATTAAGAAATAATAATGATTTTGGTAGAATTGGATCTATGTTAAAGAAAGCATTGGGTAAAGAAGCTAAACAAGATCTTGATTTAACTACAGAAGAAGGTGTTATAGAATGGTTTGGTAAATATAATGAAACTATTGGAAAAGGTAAAAGTTCTATTGAGATAGCTAAAGAACTAAGACATGTTATCGACTATGAAGCTACCATGCATCAAAATATTAATAGGAGAGCTGAAGGTTGGGACGGTAAGAGTGTTCAAAGATTATCATCTGAAAATTTAGGTAAACAGAATGCCCAATTATATAAAGATTATTTTGATAAAAGCAAAGGTGCTTGGACAAGTTCTATAGCTGAAGCCCAATTTAAAGATAATATAAGATTTATCGCAGGTGAGAAAAAAGCTATTGCAGATAAGAAACACGTGCTAACTCCTAAAACTAAGGGTGAAACTGGTAAAACGAGAACAGTCGAAACTGATAGTGAGAGAAAAAATAGATTAAATAAAAACCGTGAAGTATATGAAGAACTTGCTTTTCCTACAAAAGAAGTATTAGCTAACGAAACAGCTGGAGAAAAAAGAGCAAGAGAGAAAAAAGCTCAAGAGATTAAGTTTGATACTATCGAAGCTTTTAGAGAAAAAATAGTGGAAGTATCTAGTAAATTCTTCAAGACAGCTACGTATGAGGAGTATGGCACGGAGATAGCAGATGTTAAGAATAAATACAACGCAAAAGAGATGCGAGCGTTTGAAATAGCTGAAGGGCCGTTGTTACAACATCTTGACGCTTTTAATAGAAAATTTAGAGAGACTGGTAAGGGTGTTGAGAACACAGATTTTGAAGGTTACATGAATTCATATATCGTTCAAAAAGTTGGTACAGGTACAGCTAAAGTTAAAAAACAAGTGTTTGGAGAAGATATTACCGGTATTAAAGAATCAAGACTACCAACATCAAAACAACCTAGAGTTGAACTTGATAGCAAAGAACAAGAATATCTTGGCATAGATTTATCTAATACACTATTTGAAACAGGAAAGGTAAATAAAAGTGGAGAACCAATTATAGATAATAAAAAAAGAAATGAAGTTCTTAACGATATAGACGCGGCTATAGACAATTTGCTTGGAAAGAAGGTTGATAAGGAAGGTAATATATATTATAAAACACCTGAAAAATTAGCTGATCTGGATCTTGTAGAGGTTAAAAACTTTATAGATATAGTATACGGAGGTAAAGGTCACGCTATATATAGCGCTTTAAGCAAAGCTACATCTGATAAAATACACGGTAAAACTACCGCAGAAAAACTAAATAATTTAGGTGAAAGATGGGATCTATTTGATAACTCTATGGGTTATAGTGTTGTTAAATATTCAGGAACAAAATCAGATTTAACAGAAGGCAAAGAAGGTAGATCAGCTCGTGTAAGTAAAGGGTTACTTCAAATAGAGGTTACAAAAAGAAAAAAAGGGGTAAAAAGTATAGTTAAACCTTTATTTTACGAACCAGCAAAAAGAGTTGGTGGTGTGTATGATACAACGGGAGCTGCTGTTACTGAGCAGATCAAAATAGAAGGACTAACTAAATCACAATGGTTAGCAAAACTAGCTATAAAGGAAGTAACAAAAAAAGTTCCTAAAAAAGAAGGGGATGGTTTTGATATTGTATCTGAATACGTGTTTGACAAAACGCTACTCGAGCATCTTATTAAAGATGTTCCAAAAGAAGATGCTAAAACTGTTGATCAGCTTTTAAGAAATATTAAAGATACAAAGATACCTACTTTACTTAATGATGTTCCTAATAGGAATTTAGTTGGTCAACAGCTAAAGAAATGGACTACGGAAAACTATAATGATAATCCTAGTTTAATGGAAGCTATATCAGAAGCCCAATTGAAGCATAATCTAAGTATGGGTAAATCTTCTAAATTACAATCTGACAATTTAGATGCAACATTAAAAGATAGAGGTATAAAACTTCCTGACAATAAAGTTATGGAAGCTCTTGGTTTATTGTATAGAGATCCAAAAAAACTAAGAATTGAAAATAAAGATTTGTTTAAAGCTTTAATTGATTTTGTTAAAGTTGAATCTACAATAAAATCTGAAATTGGAGAGAAGGATGCGGTAAACTTTTCTACAGCGGTAAAAACTTTAAAACACGAATTTTTAAAAGATGGTAGTTATCAAATATCTGAAGCTAAGTTTAAAAAAGATATGGGGTTACTAAAAGAATTCATGAAACATAGCCATGATTTAGCTTCTCAAATACCACTTTATAAAAACAAACAAAATGGTAACGCTAAGTTAATACAAGATTTATTTACTGGACAATATAGTGTTATGCGAGGCATAACTAAATGGGATAAAGTTGATAGTCCTTTTAAAAAAGGTATAAGGGAAAATTTACATAAAGACTCTACGTCTATATTAGATAAAAAAATATTAGAACGTTGGGAGAAATTTCCTTTTGAAAAACTAGTAACCTCTTATGCCTCTCCTTTTAAAACAGGTCTTAAAAAAATATATGGAGCAAACTCTTTGCCTGAGCAAATTAAAATAGCTAAAGAAGTTTTTAAAGGTGAACAAGGAGAGTTAATGATGGAGCTTTATGATCTGTGGAATACTACTCTTGAAAGCTGGTTACATAAAGAAATAAAGAAAGAAGTGAAGAGTGGGAAGATTGTAGAAACTATTGTAGAAACTAAAGTAGGTTCTAAAAAATGGAATGAGAAAGCTAATTTTATAACTAGATTGAAAAAACATAATAGTAGTATAGGTACAACCGGGGAGAGAATATTAGCCCCTGTTGGTTATGTATTTTTACCTGGAAAATCCTATGCCTTTGGGAGATTACCTAAAGACGCATCAGTTAAACAAATACGAGATTGGAAAAGAACATTAAAAAAGAATCCTGATTATAAAACTTTTTATGAAAGTTATAGAAAAAAAGGTCTTACATCTAAAGAGGCCAAATCAAAAGCTTTAGAAGATTTAAATGTTAAGTTTGAACATTTAAAATCTAGTAGTGAACAGTCTTTTGAATCTTTAGATTTAATATTAAACAATCAATGGGGTAAAAAAGGTATGGAAGCCTTAAAGACTTACGAGGGTGTATGGGGAATTTTAGGACAATTTAAAGCACTTGATGCTGCAACTGGTCAAACAAATGTATCTAAAATACACAGGTTTGCTAAAACGTTAGAATTGGCCAAGCATATATACAGTGTTAAGGATGGATTTAAAAGAACTCTATATGAAGATATTATAAAAGATGTAGGTAAAAAGGAAATTGCTTTAATAGAAAAACAAATAAAGCAATTAAAAGATTTAGAAATAAAGAATATAAAAAACGCTCCTAAGATTGTAAAGGATGGTTTACCTGTAGCAAAACTTAATAGCGAAAATTTAAATAAAAATTTCAAGACATTTGACAAAGCTTTAGCTGAAGGTAGAAAAGGTAAAAAAGAAAAACGAGGTATGAGTGCTTGGGATTTAGACGATACGTTAATTAGAAGTAAATCTGGAGTTAGATATACATTGCCTAATCCGAGTGGTAAACCAGCTCCTAGTAGAAAAGTTATATTTATGGCTGGTGGTCCTGGTTCAGGTAAATCAAGCGTGATTAAAGGTTTAGGTTTGAAAAATCAAGGATTCAAAATTGTTAATCAAGATATATCATTAGAATGGTTAATGAAAAATCACGGTTTACCTAAAGACATGAAAGATTTTACACCAGAACAAGCTAGTAAATTTGGTGAACTTGGATGGGATGCAAGAATGATAGCTAAACGTAAACAAACAAAATTCCAAGGCAAGGGTGATGGTATTATTGTAGATGGAACTGGAAATAGTTTGAAAACTATGCAAAACCAAGTTCAAGAATTTAAAAATAAAGGTTACGATGTGCAGATGATGTTTGTTGAAACGTCTCTTGAAACAGCACTGCAAAGAAACCGCACTAGACCAGAGCGTTCGTTAAGAGACGATATCGTAACAAGAACTCATGAATCGGTACAGAATAATAAAAAAGCGTTTCAGAAACTATTTGGTGATAATTTTGCAGAAGTTAAAACGGACAACCTCAAAATAGGTGATCCGATACCGCAAAGTACCGTTAGTAAAATGGACGCGTTTACAAAAGGATATAAAAAAGGAAGATTAGATCCCGGAGAATACGCAGATAAAGGTACAGAGTTAGAAGCTCAAGGAGCAAAATTTGATTTTTCAGAATTTGATATTGTAAAAGAAGGTGAGAAAGGACCTTTGTTTGACAAAGCTATGGATAGAGCTAAGAAGTTTGGTACTAAAGATCAATTTGTGATAACCGCTAGACCTCACGCTGCTCAAATGCCTATATTTAGATTTTTAGAAGCTCGAGGTTTAAAAATACCTTTTGAGAATATTATAACATTAGAAAATAGCGCTGCTGAAGCAAAAGCTATGTGGATGTTAGAGAAGTTCTCAGAAGGTTATAACGATATGTATTTTGCTGATGATGCTTTGCAAAATGTTAAAGCCGTTAAAAGTGTTTTAGATCAATTAGATGTTAAGTCGAAAGTTCAACAAGCTAAAAGATTAAACAGTGAAAACCTTGATATAAACGTAAATAATATTATAGAATACTCCTTAGGTGTAGAAGCTGGAAAAACATTTTCTAAAGCTGAAGCAAAAGTTAGAGGAAAAGATATTAAAAGAAGAAGAATATTTTTATCAGATAGTGCTGCTGATTTAGAACTACTTATTGAACCATTGTACGGTAAAGGTAAACAAGGTATAAAAAATAAAGAATGGTTTAGAGAAGAGTTTGTAAAACCATTTGAAAGAGGTATAAATGATTATAACACAGCTAGACAAACAGCAAAGAACGATTATATAGGTCTTCGTAAACAAAACAAAGATGTTGTCAAGAAATTAAATAAAGCTGTAGAAGGAACTAATTTCACTAATGACATGGCTATGAGGGTTTATCTATGGAATAAAGCTGGTTATAAAATTCCTGATTTAACCAAAACAACAGAAGCTAAACTCGTTGAACATATAAAAAGTAATCCAAAGCTACAAGCGTACGCAGAAACATTTGGTAAAATAACTAAAATAGAAAAAGGCTTAAAAGAACCATCTGCTGAATGGTGGGGTGAGACAATGGCTGGAGAAATTACTAATATTGGTAGAGGTGTTAGTAGAAAGCAATATCTTCAAGAATGGATAGATGTGAAAAATGAAATATTTTCTTCAGAGAATTTCAACAAAATGGAATCTAAGCTAGGAACTAGATGGAGAGAAAACATTGAAGATATGTTTGATCGTATGGAAACTGGTAGAACTAGATCCTTAACTATGGATAGAGGTAGTGCCATGATGATGAATTATTTAAATGGATCTGTTGGTACTATCATGAATTTTAATACTAGATCCTCAGCGCTGCAAACAATATCTACCCTTAACTTTCTTAATATGAGAGAAAATAATCCAATTGCCGCTGCTAAAGCAATGGCAAATATACCTCAATTCTCTAAAGACTTCATGCATATAATGAATTCTGACATGTTAAAACAAAGAAGAGATGGTTTGCAAATAAATGTTACTGAAGCTGAAATCGCATCTGCAGCTGCAGAATCAAAAAGTCCTATAAATTCAATAATAGCTAAAGTATTAAAAGCTGGATATTTACCAACTAAACTTGCAGATAGTTTTGCAATATCATTTGGGGGTGCTACGTTTTATAGAAATAGAATTAAGATGTACGAAAAGCAAGGTATGTCTGTTAAAGAAGCCGAAGCTAAAGCTTGGACTGATTTTCAAATGCTATCAGAAAGAACACAGCAATCATCTAGACCAGATTTATTATCTAGACAACAAACGTCTTTAGCAGGTAGATTTATATTACCATTCGCTAACACGCCAATGCAGATGAATAGGCATGGTGCCAAGGAAATACTAGATATATCTAACGGTAGGTATGATGGTTATTTTGGTCATAATTCTTTAACACATAAAATGGGTAAAATATCTTATTTTATGGGCGCTCAAGTAGCATTATTTGCTGGATTACAATCAGCATTGTTTGCAATGTTATTTAATGATGAGGATGTTAGTGAAGAAAAAATTCAAAAAACAAAAACATATACACTAAATACTATTAGCGATTCTATGTTAAGAGGTATGGGTATACAGGGCGCGGCTATCGCTGCGTTTAAAAATGCTATTATGGTATTTGAAAAAGAACATGGTAAAGGAAATCCTGATTACAGTGAGGTTGGCGAAGCTTTATTAAACATATCCCCTCCTGTTGGATCTAAATTTAGTAAACTAGATCAAGCTGGTAATATTCTTAAGTATGATAAGGAAGATGAGGGTTTTAAATTTGAGTTAGGTAATCCATCTTTAGAAGCTTCAACTTTAGCAGTAGAAGCTATAACTAATATACCTGTTAATAGAGCATATAAGAAAAGTGATAATATTAAGCATTCGTTAAATGATGATTATGAAAACTGGCAAAGAGCTCATATGATTTGGGGTTGGACACCATGGAATGTTGGTATTGAAAGTGAAAAGAAAAAGAAAGAGAAAAAGAAAAAGAAATCAACAGTAACGATTTTTTAATTAAATATAATCTTTTAACTATAACAAAATAAATTTAGCACAAATAAAAATATGGCAAAGGAATTAAATGAAAACATCGGTTTTAAAGTAAGTATAAAAACCTTACTAGCAATCGGAGCTGCTATGGCTACCGTTATTAGTATGTGGTTTATATTAAAAGCGGATATTGCAAAAGCAAAAGAATTACCAAAACCAGATGTAACAAGAATAGAATTTGACATGAAAGATGAATTAATACGTCAAACTATTATGAATACTCTAGAAGATGTTAAAGAAATTAAAGAAGATTTAAAACGTATGGAAGATAAAATAGATAAATTAAACTAATTAAACAAAAACTCTACGAATATGAATAAATTAACTAAAGAAATTAATAAATCAATTTGGAAGATATTTGGAGCTTACCTAATTGTAGCATTTCTACTACTATTAATGTCTGGGAATGCTCTTGGGCAAACAAAGTTTTGTAAACAAGAAATTTGTGTTGTAGAATTTAATACTTATTGGAATAAAGATAATAGTGTCTCTTGGTTAGACAGTTTAGCGAATTGTGGAGTAACAAGAGTACTCATAATGGATAAGCAGATGTTAGAAGATATGCAAAAGAAATATAAGATACAAAATGTACCAACAATAATAGTTTTCAACGGTATAGAAGTTAAAAGATTTCAAGCTTGTTTAAGATTCAAAATTGGGGCAACAAAAGAAGAAGTTCAAGAAGTTATCGATATAGCTTTAGAAAAATGAATAAACGTGTAATAATAAACTAGTGAATAAGACAATTATAAAAAAATAAAAATATGGCTTTAGTACCAACATTAACAATAACAGATACAACAACATTTACTGATGAAATAAATTTTTCAGTAACAGATAGTTTAACAACATCAACACCATCTCAAAGTTTAACTAAAGTAACTATAACAACTGCTGATGATCAAGAATTAGTAGATGAAGCCGTAAGTGGAGTGAGATATTTCTTTGCTAAGAATCATGACGAAAGTAATTTCGTTATACTTCAAACTACAGCAAGTGTACAATACGCTAGGTTAAGTCCTGGAGAATTTTGCTTCTTTCCTATAAATGATGGGGCTGGTTTAGAAGCTAGAGCTGATACAGCTAGTATTATTTTAGAATATGCTTACTGGGCTAAAGGATAAAATAAAAACAATTAATTAACAAAAATAAAAATAAAAATTATGGCAACAACAACAGCAAGTTTTACGCTTTCAAGTAGTGATATTGCGGCTTCACCTGTAAACGTGTCCACAAGTTCAACTTTATATAAGGCAGGCGTAACAACTGGCTTAGAGCAATGTGATATTGCTAGAAGAATATTGTTGACCTCTGAAACGAGTATCTTAGATTTAATATCTGCTCAGACAGCTGGAGCTACAGGTGGTGCATATACAATTGATAAAGCGAATAAAGTTTACATATGTAATTCAAGTACATCTGATACTGATTTCGTATTGATTACTATAAACGCAGAACCAATAGGTAGATTATATGCAGGAGATTGGATGTTTTTTCCGTGGGGACCAGATCATGCTACTAATTCTGATATAAGAATTACCGCGGCATCACAAACAAGTACTGTAACTATTGATTATATGGTGATCGGTCAAAGAAACGAAGCTTAATTATAAATAATAAATAAATAAAAATATGGCAACAACAACCGCATCAATTTCAATAGCAAGCCCTGACATTATTAGTGGAATGGGATTAAATTACTCCAAATCAAAAGTTTTATGTAAAGCTGGAGTTTGTACTGGTTTAGAAAAAATACAAAGTGGTACTAGAGAATATTTAGCCACAGGTGCTGTAGAACTTTTAGATGAATCAGTTGTAACTACTGATGGAGCTAATAAGGTTTATATTAAAAACCTTTCTACAGATGCTACAGAATATTTTGAAATAGCTATACAATCTGAGGTTCTTGGTAGACTTTGGGCTGGGGATTGGATGTTTATTCCTTGGAGCGCTGGTGGTTCCAATAATATAACAGTAAATCCTAGCGTAGCTACGAGTATGAAACTAGAATATGTAGTGGTACACGAGTAAAATCGCAATTTAATTATGGCGTCTTATACTCAAAAAATAACGGGGAATACAAAGACAGAGATTAACAGGCAGATTGATAACCGAAAATCCATGTCATTAACTAATATTAGTAGTTCTGCGGCTATCACTATAGATTTATATTTAACTAGTCAGATAAATTCTAAAATAACTGATACTGATTCAGATATAAATTTAGCTGCTGGTTACGCTATTACAACACTTTCTCAAGCAATAGTAATTGATAATGGAGGTATCGCCGGAACTAGCGATATGTTTTTAAACGAAAAAGTTTATAAATCTGATGGTACTTTTATTGGTACTTGCACAACCTTTGGTAGTGCAACATCGTTAACTTTTAGCGGTGGACTTGAAACAACATTAGTTGATGATGATGATTTATATACTGGTACTAGATTTTATATTTTGAATGATGTTATTATTCCTGTTGGAACTTCATTACAATTAGACTCTAACGATTTTAATTTTAATTCTTCGCAATATAAAATGTATATAGTTTCTAACAATAGTGATGGTAATATAGATATAACGGTAAGATGATAAGTAAACACATTTCATATAAAGAAGGTACATATAGTATAACTGCAACTCGATTAGGATTTGATAATACCCCAAACAACAAACAACTAGATAATATGGAATTAGTTGCTGAAAGAGTATTTGAACCGCTTAGGGAATGGGTTGGAGGACCTATAAAAGTAAATAGTTTTTTTAGAGGGTCAA
>Ga0208011_1000776_pt1 | contig 11822 bp, 13 predicted proteins | sample 7_EtaG_FD_184080 | JGI IMG/M metagenome (GOLD analysis project Ga0208011, IMG submission 184080) | Marine viral communities from the Subarctic Pacific Ocean - 7_ETSP_OMZ_AT15161 metaG (SPAdes) (version 2) | ecosystem: Environmental > Aquatic > Marine > Oceanic | place: Pacific Ocean | collected... | reverse complement strand
TGTTTTAGAGTTCATGGTTCTACTCATTTTCATAATTCTACCTGCCCGTTTACGATTCAATTGCTGTTGCCTTCCTTGAATCTGACTTCCCGATGCTTTGGATCCTGCTAGAGCTCCTGCAGAAAGTTTATCTTTTTCTCTTTGAATTTTTCTTGATACTTTTTTCTCTGGAAATTGTTTGAAGTCTTCATATTGCTGCTGATTTTCACCAACTAATTTTGGTCCACCTGCTTTCTTTTCTGCTGCTGCTTTCTCATTAGGGTTCTCATTACCTCTTGCAAGGTTACGCATCTTTGATTTCTTTTGTGCTTTCTTGTGAGCAGACTTATCTATCTCAAAACTTTCTATTTTTTCATCAACCAGTTCACCTTCTGGTTCGTGCTCTGCTGCTAGTGCCGCATAAGGAACTGCTTTCCTATCCTTAATTTTCTTTGCTTGTATTGCCTTTGCATGACGTTTAGCACCTTTCTTGACAACATCAATGACACCTTCTTCCACTGGTTCTTCAATACCTTTTTTAACTTTCTTTACAGCTTTAACTGAACCTTTAGCAATACTTCCTGCACCATCAATGGCACCACCAACTACTTTACCTGCACCAGCAAGAACTCCACCAACAATTCCACCTGCAGCAGCAAGTGCTGGTGCAATTACTGCCTCATCTACTTCCACTTCCTCTTTCTTCATAGCTTGCTTGCGAATTGTAGCATAATAAACTTTTTCGCCTTCCTCTTCACCATACTGATCCTTCATGTTATTTTTCATGCTGGAATCATCATACTTATCTTTAAGACGATCTTCTTTTGACTTTTCTTTTGTTGTCATTGTTCTCTCACGTAGAGAACGGAAGGTGTTAAGTGTATTCATCTTACGTTAGCAGCATACCATTTCTCGAAGTCCTCTCTACGCTTATCACCTCTTGGTGGCATAGGAGTTCTTTCTCCAGGAACTTTCTTACTCCTTTTCCTTTCTTCTTCTTCACCTTTTTCAGGATTGCGTTGGTATCCTTCTTTCCATGCATTTTCAGTTGCATAGTTATCCCAAGCAATAATTCTTTTTTGCTCTGCAAAAATTTCATCAACTAATGATTCACTCAATGATGTCATTGCTTTATTAGCAGCATCAAAGTCTTCTGCAATCTGCTCATCAATTAAGTATGCAAGTACTGCATCAAACTTGTCAATTTCTGCACCTTCCTCAAGAGTATCAAGTAGTGCAAGAAGTGTTTCACCGACTACTGCTTTCTTCACTTTACCAGCAAACTTAACAGTATCCTTAACACCAGATGCAACTCCCTTTGCAAATTCCTTAGCACGTTTTTCTGGTACTCTACCCTTTGCTCTTGCAGCCTTATGACGTTCTACTCCTTTCGTATAAGCACTACCAATCTTAGAAATAAGTCCTTCTTTCTTCTTAGCAGGTGCTTCTTTCTTGGCAACTGGTTTTGCTACAGGTTTTGCTGCCTTTGCTTTTGCTACTGACTTCTTAACTTTCTTAACTGATACCTTTGCTGGAGTGTCATCATAGTTGGTGACATCAGTTTCTTTCTTCTTATATGCAGCAGAGTATTCACCCTTACCTGCTTTCTTCTTAGCAGCATCAGATGAATCAACAGATGCCTTTACTTTTGCATATGATGGAGCACTTGCTCTTGCCTTTCTTGCTTCTCTCTCCTCGAAAACAAACTCAACAAAATCATCAAGTCCTACATCTTCAATGATGACATCCAATTCTTCCCCATCGATACCTTCTTCTAAAAAGTAATCAGCAGCAAGATCAATTGCTTCTTTCTTTACGTCTTCTCCTTCTTCATACCACTTACCATCACCATCGCTATCTTGCCACTTCTCATCTTTATTCTTAGTGGTATCTTTCTTTTTCTTTTTATCCTTATCTTTGGGATTCAAAGAATTACCATCTTTGTCATAACCATACTTCTCATCTTCTGCTATGGTTTTATAAGCAGCATATACTTCTCGGAGATCCATTTGAATTAAAAGACGCTTTTTTTATATTTATCCTTTTACTTTGCTTACCTTATTGAACTTCACTGCTAAATTCTCAAATTGTCCTAGTTTATGTCCAGAACCAGCTTTATTAGTACGGGCAGTAAAATCTAAATTGAGATGAACACCATCATGAAGTAATACATTGAATGCCTGTTTCCCTCCTCTACCTTTCTGACTTGGTGGTGGTGATGATGCAACTGCTCCAGAACTCTTTTGAGCAAGAGCTCTTAGTAATTGTTCAGTTGTATCATCTTTACTTGCAGTAGTTTGAGTTGCTTTAATTACAATCACAGGTGGATCTAAACCCTTCAGTGCCAAGTTTTGAGAAATATATTTCTTTGTCGTACTGGGACTAGCATTCATCAACTGAACTATTTGCTCCTTTATAATACCCAAATTTTCATCATACAATTGATTGTATGTCGTTGAATCTGTTTTCTCAAACTTAAATGTTTTATCAGCAAGTGTCTTACTACCCCAAAGTCTAAAATCACTCTGTTCAAATCCTGGTATCTTCAAATAATTTGGCCAGAGAAGGTCTTTAATCTTAGTATATAAATTTCTTGCTGTTGGATAACCATTGTCTGCATAAAAATCAAATACAGGTTTTACATAAGTATTAAGTTTTGGTTCAGCAGACGTTGCAGTACCTGCCTTCAAACTAACTCCAAGATACGTACCATCATTCCACTGCAAAAACATATCCCCTGGATGATTAGAAGCAATCTTACCTGGTTTCTTTCTATATCCCCAATACACAACAGCAAGAGGATTTGATTTAGCTTGTTGCTTCTCTATACTCTTCAACCATTTGTATATATTTCTAGCATTAGTGACTTTCTCTTGAAAAGAACCTTGATCTGCAGCTTCCACAAACGCAATTCCTGCCGTTGCATCTTTAGTGTCAAGAAAACAATTCAAACCAGCATGAGTATTATCTTTTATCAATTTCCATGCATCCTTATTATTTCCATTAAAACCTTCCCAACAACCAGTTTCCCATGCTATACAAGGAAACAACTCCGTGATAGAAGAATTCAAAGTGGTCATGCTCATACCACCTGATTTTGGTTTATACTCAAATCTAAGTACAGTGCCATCAGACATCTTACACTCAGTTCCCTCCATTGAAGAATTAACATTCTTATTGATATTGAGAATACCTGTGTAAACTTTATAATGCGATAATAATCTTTCTATATTTGGTTTAGTTATGCTTCTATTCTTAGATGTGACTTTATAGAAGACCATTTTAGAACTGGCACTTTTGATTTTTATATCAGTACCTTCTTCCTTTTGGGCATCATTCAATGCCATATTCAAACCAAGATGGTCTTCAGAAACAGTCATTTAATCTTCCTTCCTTTTCTTAAGTAACTTTTTCATTCTCTTAGCGAATCTGACTTCTTCCTTACTATAATACTCTGGATGTTTTTTTGCAATTTTAATAAGTTTTTTTGCGTATTTTCTGTCGGATACTTGATGATCGTGGTCGGGTTGCATGTAATGTGAATAGTACGTTAACTAACTATTTATCACTCGATGCTCTGAAATACTTGTTAATAACTTCAATCTGATCATGGTAACGTGCAATCTTATCTATCTCACCTGATAAGGTTTCCAATACATCTGGATGATCACCTACTCCTGTAGGATGCTCTAAGAATACTTCTACATTGGCTTTATGTTTAGCAATCTCACCATTAGCATGTGCTAAAAGAGCCTTTAACAATTGTTCTCTCATGTGTAGCATTTCCACTCCATATCTAAAGTTATTTAGTCCAATGCATCCAAACTTCCATGACGTTTGAATGACACTACATTATCCTCTGGTTTGTGATCTTCCATTCCATCATGATTTCCATCATGAGGTAATCTACCATAAGCAAGATACTCTATACATTGAAGAGATCCTTCTACTCTTGCAAGATCAAGTTCAAGTTTCTTTTCTTCTTCTACCAATCTTGGCATGTCACCTTCTCGTATTTCTCTTAATCGTTCCTGCAATTGAGGAACTCTTTTCTGAAAACGAACAAGTAACTGTTCGTAAGATTCTGTGGTCTTCATAGGTCTCCTTCCTCTCGGTTTTCTGAATAGTAAACGTCAAACTGGCCACCTGGATATCTCTTCTTTAACTTCTTAACATTGTAAGCAACTACTTCATCAAATGGAATTTCAAGTGCCATACATGCATTTGCTGCATACCATATCACATCACCCAATTCAATAACAAGATGCTCTCTATTATCCTCACTCCAAGGTTTTCCTTGGAATATCATCTTCTTAATTATCTCTAAAAACTCACCTGCTTCAGCATTTAAACCAACACCAGCAGTGAGTAGTCTTTCTATATTGGCACCCTTTTCATCTAGTTCTACTAAACGATCAGATAGTGATAGAAAGTCTTTGGATTCGTCAGATGTAACAGCATCAACGAACTCAGTGTATTTATTAAAATCGACGTGTTTAATTTTAGTCATTAGAATTTCAATGCGGCGAACTTTGTTAATAACTTATCTTCTGGTTTATTATACTCTTCTTCTTGGCCACTGTCAACTATATCATCCTGTGCTGATTGTTCACAGTCATATAGTCTCATTTTTGCCCTGTCAATCCCAACTACAAATCTTTTATTCATAGTAGGATCATTATATCTATTCTTCAACTGTTTGACCATTATTTGATTCAACCCTTCCAACTCTTCTGTAGAAATAAGGGCAAACATAAGGTCAGCAGTAGCAGGGAGTCCAAAAGATTCAGAGGTGTCAGTAAGATCAACATCACTATTACCATAACCGCTACGAGTAGTTTGAGTGGCAGATACAATCGGAACGTTCGCCTCAACTGCGAGACCCCGTAATTCCTCTGCGATTGCTTTGATGTATGAGTAGGAATTGACATTTCCGTTTGCTTTGTATCGTGATGATGCACAAATGTTTAAGTAGTCTATGAATATTATATCAGGTCTGAATGATTTCTTCAATGCCAGTTCATTTAGTAATGATTTAAAATGTCCTGAATGAGCAGATGCAGTGGGGTACTCTTTTATAATTAACGATCCTTGCGTTTTCTTTGCCAACTTAGTAACCTTATTCTCAAACATTACTTGAGGAAGATTGGTTATTTCTTGTATATTGACATTAAGTAAATTAGCATCAATCCTCTCCGCAATTTTCTCCTCTGCCATTTCGAGAGTGATGTAGAGGACGTTTTTTCCTTGGAGTAAACTTGCGCTAGCCACATGACACATGAATAAAGATTTTCCAACCCCTGTGCCAGCAAGAGCAATGTTGAGAGTCTTATTCGGTAGACCTCCTTTCGTAACTTTGTTAAAGAATTCCAGATCAAACGGGATCTTCTCTTCTTCTTTGTGGTAGAATTCATACCTTTGTTCATAGTCTTGTAGATAATCGTGACCTACTTGATTGTCAAAACTTACTGCTAATGCATCAGAAAGAATAGATGGAATTGCATCTTGATTTTTCTTTTCACTATTACCATCAGCAATACTAATGGACTCAACTAATGCAAGATAGATAGCACGATCCTTACACCACTTTTCTGTAGTATCAAGTAACCATTGCAAATCATTTGGAGTATCTTCTAGTTTACCAACTTCATCACATATACTCTTAAACCCATCATCACTTATATCTGTTCTCTTCTCGGACTCAATAATAATTGCTTCTTTTGTGGGAAGATTATTATACTGTACTATGAACTTTTCAGTCTCTTCAAAGATTACTTTCTCATGATAACTCTCAAAATATTCCTTGTTTATGAAAGGTAAAACCTTTCTAGAATACTCATCATTAAATATTAAGTTTTTGAGAATGGTTGTTTCAACATTTTCCATCAAGAAGATCCATAACTAAAATGTTTTTGTGCAACCTCATCTAAAGCTTGCATCACTTCGGGAGTGAAATATGTTTCAGGATCAGCAAGAATTTGTTTAGCATATAGTTTCTTACCTCCAATTTCATATCGTCCAGCTTTATTCTGCCAAAGATCTCCAATCTCGCCAAGTTCCAATAGACCATAGTAACGGTCTAATCCACGTTCGTCATAATAGAGACGTATATTTACTTCTCTATTTTCTTTAGAGAGTCTACTTTTAACTGCCTTAGCTTTGATAATGTTCCCAATAACCTCTTTCTGATCCTTTTCCTTTTTTTTAGTGAGATAAACGATTGTACTTGAGGCATATTTGAGACCAGAGCCGCCTCCCATTTCTTTAGTAGGGACATAAGATCCGATAACATCGTAGGTGTGATTGGTTACTATAAGTGGAATGTTTGCTTGACCAAGTTTTAGGGTTAGCATTCTAAATGCACCTTTAACAAGTTGGGATTTGGTCATGTCCCTTACCTGTTTCTCATCCAATGCATCTCGTATTTCTTTCTCTGTAGAAAGCATACCCAGAGAGTCTAACACAAACATGCAGGGTTTGCGATCCTCTATCTTAGTATTTAGATACATATCAACCGCTTTCAATGCTTTCTGCCTGAAATCCTCTATGGTGACTACGTTTACAACAACTAATCTCTTTAAATCTATACCACGAGATTCCAATAATGGTTTATTAATTGCGGCTTCAGTATCAAAATAGAGACAATAACCATCAGGATTAGAATCAAGGAAGTTCTTAACCACTGCGAGGGCGAAAAAAGTTTTACCAGTACTAGACTCACCAGCAATGGCAGTAATCTTATTCCTAGATACGCCACCATAAATGGAACCGCTAACCATTGCATTAAAGATGTATGAGCCGGTATCGACGAATTCTTCTCGTCCGTCGATGTCTGCTGCGAGTTGGGTGAAGTCATCACCAATCTCCTTTACGATGTCTTTTAAAAAATCCATTAGATCACCATTCCATGTTGTTCACGAAGTATTTTTTTATAAGGTCCGCCAGGATTCTCATTCATAACTTCCTTAACTAACTTCATTTTTTGAGAGAGTTCATTTCTAAACTCTCTTTTATTTGGTTGCCAATGCTCATTACAAAGAGCATCGACAATTTCATCAAACTCTTCTTTGTTAATGGGTAAATCCACTATTCCTCCTTCTTAGTTACTTTCGTTTCCTCCTTCTTAGTTACTTTCTTTACTACTTTCTTAACTGAATCAGATGGTAGTAAAAAAGAAAATGCTAAACCGAGAAAGACTGATAAAAGTATCTTGGATGATAAAAGTTGAAGAACAAAAATAATTAGAGCACATGCTCCAAATACTTGCCACTTCTCTTTAATAAATTCGATAACACTTTCAATTGTTAAAGTTGTTTTGTTGGACATTACAGATCCTCTAGAAGTTTACTCCGTACACAGATAGACCAATTATAACACTTTTCCATCTCTTTGGCAAACCACTTTGCATTTTTGTGATCTTCAAACTCTTTATAATGTTGCGTTGGTCCAAAAACCTTTTCATCATATACAGACCATACTACAGTCCACTTCATCCAAAAAAACTATCAAGAGTAATCTTCTTCTCATCAGACCACCCAATAGAGTTGAGAATTGCCTTTACAGGATCTAAGAATGCTTTATTAAACTGTGTCTCATAATCAACAAATCTAACCAAGTCAAGTTCCTTTGGAAAATCCTGAATAAAAGAAATAACATTCTCCCTTGTTGGATTGGGATTCTTCAAATAGCAGAACTTAATCTTTTCACCGTTTTGTATGTATGCATATTTCTTATCAAGTTTTCTTTCTTTAACATAATGATTGAACAACAATGCACCTCGTACATGCATCGGTGTTCCTTTTGCATATATCGTATTAACACCTTTATACTTAATCACATTAGAAACTGATCTTGGAAAAGATATTTCTTCTGGTGGAAGTGACTTAAATTCTGTCCTACAATTCTCAATATACTCAATCATTTCATCCTCTGTACCACTCATAATGACCTTCAGACCGTCCTTAATCATTTGGCGACACGGAGCAGGAGTTGATGACTTGACTGCTTCTAGACCCATTATCTTGAGTTTGGGATCAGCATAACGAACACCCTCACTATCCCATACATTCAAAATGTATCTTTTCTTGGCAGTCCATATTCCACGATCAGCAATGTTCTCTCTTGCCATAAACATCTTCTGGTCATAAGCATTTACGTACTTGGCCAACGCTTCATAAGAATTCTCAATATATTTTTGGAATTCCACCTCACACACCTTATCAAGGAAATTAACGATCTCTTCAGTAGTCGCCTCTCGCCCTTTGAATATAGCGTCAACAAAAGGCCCCATATTAAGATAAATGGAGTCAGTATCTGAAGCAATAACATAATCAATCTCCTCTGTTTTCAAAATGTTGTTTAACTTTCTATTCATTCTATTCTCTATCCAACGAATAGAAACCTGACCAGAAAGAGTAATCGCCTCTGCATTTGCTAACTTAAAGTACCTAAAGTACTGATTACCAATAGCACCATAAGCACTGTTAAGAGATATCTTCTTTGCCATCTGGATATTATTACATCTAGCAATCTCTTTAGTAAGTGCTTTACTTGGTTGCTTTTCATATTGTTTCTTCGCCTCAATCATCTTCTTCTTAAATATAACTCTCTCGCTATACATTTTCTCCATAAGTTCTGGCAAGAACCCACGCACATCTTTACGATACTGTGCTCCATTTGCACACGTTGCATACTCAGGATTAAAATCTGTTATCTCTTCATTTAGAATCCGTTCAACGCTCGAGCTGGGATGTCTAGTCTCCCGGAGGGTTTCTGGACTGATATTGTACTGCATAATAAGATGAGGGTACAAACTATTAAGGTCAAAACTGACCACCCAATCATAGCGTCCTGGTTTCGGTTCCTTAACATAAGCTCCTGCGTACTGTGTGTCTTTGTCTGTTCGTACCTTTGGTGGAATGACAATATTCTTCCTCTTCAAGTAATTGTATATTATAGCATCCCAAGTACGAACTTGGAAGAATACATCATTATAATTTATTTTAGCATCATACGCCATAGTAAGACAAAGTTCAATTAACTTCATCTTATCCTCAAGTTGGTCTACAAGTTCAACGTCCTTTATATTATATTCAATAAACTTCTGCCAGTTTCCTGTATAGAAATCCTTAAAGGTATCAAATTCACTGTGGTCTAATTTCTTTTGACCAAGTTCAACGTTAGCAATATGATCCAACCTATAAGATTCTTGTGCCTTATAAGTAAACTTTCTGTATAGATCAAGATAATCAATTACAGATATACCTGCCATCTCACAAGCAATCTGTTGACGACCATGCAATGTAAGATCCCTCTTACGGACATAACCCCAAGGAGAAAGTTTACGAACAGTCTTCTCACCCATCAATCTTTCTATTCTTCCAACAATATAAGGTATATCATACAACTCACAGTTCCATCCAGTCACAACTTCTGGTGGATTGGATTGCCAATACTCTAGGAATCTATCAATCAGATTATACTCATCACGACAAAGAACATACTTTACATCCTTACGAGTATTATTGAATGGTCTTGATGCAAAACATATAATCTGCTTTGTTGTATAATCCTGTAATGTGATTGCAAGCAATTCCTCTGCACAATTAAAGACATCAGGGAAACCACTCTCTGCAGCAACCTCAATGTCAATTGTGACTAAATTAATTTTACTTATATCAAACTTAATCTCTTCCTCTGGATAATTCTCGGCAATATACTGACAAATATAACGATCATTTCCATATACATCAAATCCCTGTACACCAGAATACTTCTCATTGAATTCCTTACAATCAGATATCTTACCTGGTTTTATTGGTTCTACACTTTTACCATCTAAAGTTTTATACTTTGATTCTTTCTTAGAAGGAACATAAAGAGTGGGATAAAATGTTTCCTTCGTAGTAAAATGGCGGCCATTCTCATATCCACGGACAAGAATTTCATTAAACCGTTGATGGACATTGGTGTAGAATCTCATTGAATAATGTTTACGTAATCATCAAGTATTTTCTGATTGGGATCAACCAGTGTCAAAATTTTATCTGAACTCATAAACATTTCTGTATTATCAGTCAGACTGGACATCCACTTAGTAAGTTTACCATCCTTGTCAATAACACATGGATTAATTAACTTGCAATCAGGTTGCCCAATGTCAGCTAGTACCTCACTAATCTGAGAGATCAACCTCAGATTATTCGTTAAGTACAGTACCTGAACTGGAAGTTCCTCCTCCACTTCCTGCTCCGCTGGTTCCAACATCTGATCCGTTGGCAGATCCGTCTGGATCATCAGATCGTCTTCCATCCATTTTCTCCGTATAAGATTTAGTAATGCTATCTAGTGGATCAGTAATACAAACTACCCAATCCTTATTTACAATAATATCACTATCCTTAGATAATGACATCCATTTGTAATACAAAACCTCATGTCTTGGCGTACCTTCTTCTTCTACTAGAACTTGAGAAGTTTTAACTTTTACACAATGAGGATCCTTAAAAAGGTAAGATACCAATTCATCTTCAGAGTTACGAAACTCCTTAATGTCAGCAATGACCTCTTCACCAGATTTTAGTAATACGAGTTGTACGCTCATAGTTTTTATTTTCCTTTATGTATTATATCACCAATGACCCAAGACTGCAACCCGTGACCATTTATTCTTAATTGGACAGATGATACCACATTCTCAGGAACTACTACACAATATCCAATACCAAGATTGAATACATTCTTCATCTCTTCTTCTGGAATCTCACCTGCCAATTGAATCTTACTAAAGAGTTCTGGCAACCTCCAAGAGTTATAATCAACTCTTGCTTCTAATCCATCAGGAATACAACGTGGAAGATTCTCTGGTATACCACCACCTGTTATATGTGCCATTCCCATGATAGGAAAATCTTTTATTAGACTTGCAACCACGGGAGCATAGATGATTGTAGGATTAAGAAGTTCTGGCATCTCACTAAGATATAACTTATGCCTCCACAACATATCTCTAATCAAACTAAACCCATTACTATGAACACCACTACTTTCTATTCCTATAATAACATCACTCTCACGTATTGTACTACCATCAATAATTTCTCCTTGTTCAACTATACCAGTACAAAATCCTGATACATCCCTAATAGGATCTACCATTGATGAACGTCTTGGATGCTCTGCTGTCTCTCCACCCAATAGACTGCAACCAGATTGCTTGCATCCTTCTGCTATACCATCAACTAAATGTTTTACCAAATTCCCATGTAATTTTATATCTGAAGTACAGATATAATCCAAGAAGTATAATGGTTTTGCACCACAGGTGATTACATCATTCACACACATTGCAACAAGATCAAGACCTATGCCATTCATTACCGATGGATCACCAGTTGCATTTAATTCAGCAACATGTATTTTAGTTCCTACACCATCAGTACCAGAAACTAATACAGGTTTCTCATATCCTTCAGGTATTCTCATCATCCCATTGAAACCACCAAATCCACCCACGACCTCAGGCCGATGAGTGGATTTAACGGTGTCTTTAATTTGATCTACAAAAGATCTTCCAGCTTCAATATCAACTCCAGAAGTTTTATAATCCATCATGTAATCATAACTATAGGAATATTATATCACAAATATTCTTTTCTTGCATGATGTTTTGGAACTATCTTCTTCAACTCTACTGAAAGGAGTCCATCAATAAAGCTGACGGATCCAACCTTTGTATCGTCGGAGACCGTCCAGACCCGCTCAAAGGAACGTTGGGCCAGTCCTTTATGGACAAATTCTCCAACATCTTCTGATTCTTCTTTTTTGCCCTCGACATATAGTTT
>Ga0208011_1000775_pt1 | contig 11835 bp, 8 predicted proteins | sample 7_EtaG_FD_184080 | JGI IMG/M metagenome (GOLD analysis project Ga0208011, IMG submission 184080) | Marine viral communities from the Subarctic Pacific Ocean - 7_ETSP_OMZ_AT15161 metaG (SPAdes) (version 2) | ecosystem: Environmental > Aquatic > Marine > Oceanic | place: Pacific Ocean | collected... | reverse complement strand
CATCTCATCTAATCCAGAAACAAAACTCTTAAAGTCATTACCAAATGCGTTAAAATATTCTCCGTATCCTTTTGGTGCAACATCAGTTGCCCAATAGACACCAAACATTTCCAATACATCTGATGCTGGAAGTCCTAATGTTTCTGAAGTGGCACCTACTAATGAAAATGTTATTCCATCATCATACGCCTCTAAATCTTCATAAACATCTTCGTCTATTCCAGACGCTTCAAGAACTTGTTCCCAAACTTCTTCACCTGCTTCTCGTGTAACTAAAGTTCTTATTGCTTTATTTATCATTCCGTACATTTATTATCTCCCACCGTAATTGTAATATGGCGATTCCTCTGAATCTGTTTCTACTTTTAAATTTGCAAACTCTATTTTACCTGACATATTAGCTTCTACAAATGGATTATAAAATGTTCCTTCACCAGTACCAGTTATAGTCATATTGCCTTCACTACCAATAACATTATCTATATAAGCTTCACCAAAAATGGATATATCACCATCTCCAGGAATTTCCATTCTCACCCATTTACTTGATGCATCATGAATACATTTTCTTTCACATACGGGACATTGAGCTGGCCATTGATACTGACCTTCATCAATAGGTAATCCATTTGATGCATCACCTTCCCAATCAGTAAATACTACTGCATAATGTTCTTTATTCAATTCAACTCTACCTGCGTCTTTTTGAAAGTGAATAACTAATATTTTTTTAATATATGTAGTACTGTCTCCATCATTAAAATACTCAACTTCTTCTGCATAAGTTGTTATTTTTTCATAGTTTGCTTCAACATCTATTTCTTCACCATCTAACCACAATTTCATTGAAGATTTATCTTCAACTGTATTATCTTCGCAACTAAATGCAAACAATAAGGATAAAATCAATAAAATTTTCTTAATCATCTTTTCTCTCCTATTTAACAATCACAATTTTCACAATTGCAATTTTCACAATCACAATTTGGATTTTCACATGCTTTTAACATTATTTTCTCCTATAATCCTACAAATTGATAATTTAAACCAACTTTAATATCATAAGCTGGTCTGTTCCAATAATCTAAATACTTTCCTTCAACATAGAATCCTAAGTTGTCTTGTAATTTAAATCCAATCACTGCTCCGAAATCATAATCTTTCCAAAGTTCCGTTCCTTTGTCTGAAAATTTAAAATGTTCTGGTTCTTTTCCATCTTCTTCGTGTTCTTTCCACGCAATTGCGTTATGATAAGAGTATTTATCCATTCCAAAATGGTAAGGATATAAACTTCCCCAAGCGTGTATCCAAAAATTCTCAGTATATTGATACCAATCTAATCCAAGTGATACTGATATTTCTCTTTGATTTCCTAATCCTTTTAATTGTTTATCAAACCATTTTTCTAATAATCCTGGAAAATGATATTGGTAAAATTCTCTATCACTCATTGCCATTAAATTACCATCTCTATCAAACCATCTCCAATCATGTCCTACATGACCAACAAGTTCACCAGTATTATTATCATAAATAGCTATACCACCATCTCCAATTCCATCTCCGTCTATATCACCACTATATCCTTTATCATCTACACCAAACTCATCTTCTGCAAAATCCCACCAATCTGAAGTATACCAACTTGAATCAAGAACAGTTGGTGCAAATCCATACGCTGGATGTGTTCTTGCCCCTACTCCAAATGAAATATTAAAACTTCCAGTTTCAGTTTCAAATTCTTTTCGTAATCTTAAATCACCTTGTCCGTATCTTAAATCTTCCAATTCCATGTCTTGGTATTTAACTTTAAATATAAACCAATCACCGAGATATCTCAAAAAATATTCTTGTGACCTAAATTTTTCATCCCACCTACGATTTTCGGAATACTTTAATAGATACTCAAACCCTTTTACTTTACCAATAGTAGCAGACTCATTAGGATTTGCTTCACCATTTCCTTTATACCAATCTCCACCAACACCAGCATTTTTAACACCTCGTTTTGGTTCATAATTAAATCGTGCAATTTTTCTTAAACCAAATGAAATATCAAAATCTGGTTCTAAATCTCTTTCTTCTTTATGTACAGTTAATTCACCACTTAACCAATTTTCCATTCCCGTTTCAGGGTCAATCATTGAAAGTGAATATCTATCATCTTCCCATTTTGGTGAAGTTAAATTAAATCCAGCATATACAGTTGAGTACTTAAAGAAGTTTGAAAACACTCCTTCTATTTGACTAAACAAAGTTGTTGATAATAACAACATTAAAGTCAATAATTTTTTCATTTTTATCTCCAAATAAAAAGTTCTATACAGTTATAAATATTTAAGTATGAATTAATTATCGAATCGAATAGTAAAAGAAATGTCATATTCTTTAGGTTTTTTTATAGGTCTAGATAATTTAGCTACGGCTAATAATTCTTTATTATCATTATATAACCCAACACTCGTTACATATGGATTAAACTCTGAATGTGTTACAAAATTTTCATACATACCAGATGGTCTATATACTGAACTAGAATCATATTCTTCCTGTGTACCAACTACATTATACATTGATCCTGTTAATTGAGTATGTATTCCTTCCATAAAATATCCACTTAAATTACTACCAAGTAATTGTGATCCACTTCTACCAGGAGTTGCACTTATATTATCTGTACCATTATATTCATACTCTTGTATATTGCACAAATATTCATATTCTCTGATTGTTTTAGTTCCTTGAAATTTTAAACTCCAACCATCAGATCCATTTAATGTTCCCACATTTCCATATCGTGATCCAGTATCCGTTATTACAATTAAACCTTGATCATAAAATACGTTACCTACTGCATCACCTACAACCACATTAGAACCAGATAAAGATGAGGATCTTTTTGCGAAACTTGATGAATAAACCGACTCATATAAATGTCCTCTTGTATCATCCACTAATGTAAGACTTACATCTGTTAATGAATTATCAATAAGTTGTACAGTTCCTGGTTTTATTTCTTCACCAAAAAACTTTCTAGGTATATTAAAGACATTTACACTTTGATGTATTTTATTTAAAAATGACCCAGATGAATCTCTAGGCCATGGGTCTTGATTAAAACTAAATTGAGGTTGTGGCGAAGCCCCCAATGGATTATTTTGTTGTTCAAACTTATAATATAAATGATTAACTGAATTGTAAACAGGTAAATTATAAAAAGTACCTACGCTATACCAAGAATCTTTATCTTTCCCAAGTGATTCTGATAATGAATTTATAGTACCGATAGATTTTGATGTAGCAGAACCTGTATTAAAATTATGTAAGCTCCCACTAGTACCTGGTACAGTAAAAACTCCACTTCCACTGTCAGCCTCTGTAAAAGTATGCTCCTTAAAAACTTTAAATGGGGTTATTGTAGAATTGCCATCTCCAATAGACTTAAACATAGGCTCACCTCACTTAAAAATCAAGTCGTACTTTTATTACCGCTTCTCTCGCTGGTGTTTTTAAAAATGGTTTACTAAGTTTAGCCACCGCTAACAATTCACTATTAGCATTATACAATCCTACAGTAGTAATATAAGTACGAGGATCAGTAGTAAAATTTGGATTTGTTAATTCACCACTTCCAGTATAGTAAGTGGGATTTTGACTAAAATTATATCTACTATTTTTTACCCTACAGAAATAATGTGTCGATTTAATATCTTCTTCTCTACGAGATTGGAAATACCCACCAGTAGTATTTAATTTATTGAATAACTTTAAAGAATTAGCATCATCCGCATTTGTACTTCCTGCAGTAGCTATACTAACACCCTTTTGAGTTGCTCCAGAATTTAAATCCAATTTACTAGCATCTAAATAATATACTCCCAAGTATGGGTAAAATCTTCCATAATATTGTTTGGAAGTCCCATCTAATTTATATTCAGCTGTTCCGCCACTGATACTTCCAGTAACTATATTAAAATAAGTAGTCCCTTTAGATACACTTGAATTTGTAGTAGCATCACTATCATCAATCAATCTCAGCGCGTCACCATTTGCCATACCACCTATTCGTAATTCCCAATTACCTGGGTCTATCTTCTCTCTCATACGAGCTCTAGAAACTGCTATAAAATATCCATTATTTGAATCTGTTTCACTACCTGCAGCTCCATATTGAAATTTAGCCTTTGTAGGTGCAAGTATTATATTTTTAAATTGTGAATAAACTGCTTGAGATGCATTTGTACCGTCAGTAGCATTTTTTGAACCACTTCCTGCATAATGTCCATAAGCTATACTAAACTGCACTTCTGATGTTGATGAAGAAGTTGCTTCTTGATGTACATCTACGTAATAATCACCACTAGATGCACTTTGTGCTGAAGATGAAAAGAATCCTGCAGTTGAAGACCCTGACGATATTGTAGTTCCCCCGCTCGACCATATACCACTAGATACAGTAGTAACACGGTTTGCCACAACATCTTCATTTACATCAAATCCTTGAAACACTCCTGATTGTTGTCCTATGGCCATTTATATACTCCTATTTATATTAAATATTATTTTCATTAAAAATTTCCATCCTAATTATACATCCATTCCATTATATTTGTCCTCATCAGGATCAAATGGTGGATCATCTTCTGAGGTACCTCCATTACCATTACCCGCATTAGATATTACTATATTATGACTCTTTGTACTAGTTCCTGCCTCATTTTCTACTACTAAAGTCACTGTATAAGTTCCAGCAGTATTAAATACGTGAGTTGGACTAATAGTTGATGAATGTGATCCATCTCCAAATGACCAATCATAACTAATAATTTCATCCCCAATAGATTGATTAGTAAATTGTATAGATGCTGGTGCTGTTATTGATGTACTATCAGTTAATCCCATTATTTACTCCAAATTGCCTGCCGACCATGTAAACCGTGAAATTGGTTTTTCAACAGTAGAAGTTGTTCCTGAAGTTGATTGTGCTGCTGCTGCGACTGTTCCATCAACTTTAAATAATCGTCCATTTAAATTAATTTTCGGGTTTCCTGCTTTAACTGTAATCTTAGATCCAAACTCCTTACCAGAAGTAGTTCCTTTCCCAGAAATAAATACTGTCTTATCTGGGAAAATCGCGTTGGTTCTACCAACAACTGGTTTAGCTACTAATATAAATTTTTTCCCCGTTACTGTTTTAATTGGCATTTATTAACTCCATTATTCTTGTGAAGGTCCTCCATCATCAATTTCTCCAACATTGATTATTTGACCTTCTTTAAATACATCAACAAAAGTATCATCTGGTAAAGTGAAAATATATTCTTCTTCCTCACCATTTTCTGTAACTGGTGAGAAAACAATATAATCAAAAGCTCCTGCCGTTTCTGTCGATGCTGGGATTCCTGTTACATTTACTGCATCTACTGTATCAGCTAACGAATCTTTTAATGGAAATTTCATTGCTCCATCTTTACCATCCTCTGCTACTGCTATACTTCTAGTCGAAACTTCTAATAAAGGCATTTGTAAAATAGCTTTATCCCAAGAATCGGCATCTGTAGTTACATCAAAAAGATTATAATCTACACCATCATCTGCTAATGCAAACTGAGTAATATTAAGACTCCCATTAGTTGCCAATCGTTGTCTACCTAATTCAGTCAAAACAGCGTCTACGAAAATAGTTTGACTTTTATCCAAAAATGCCATTATTCATTTGCCTTATAATTTACTCTAATTGTCAATGCCGCGGTTGCCCCAGATTTTACTCCTGTAACTATCAAAGACGTCTTTGAAGCATCTTGTGTACTAGTAATTCTCTTAGCTTTAATTTTAATAGTATTATTACCTGATGGCGCTATAAGTGTTTGAGAAGCCCTAAATCTTAAAGATTGTTCTGTCGGTTGTGCAAATCTACCAGCAGTAGATGGAGAATCATCTAAATATAAAAAAGCTATATTTGTATTAAGCAAAGTATAGCTATATGCTTCAGGGGTAGAATTAGAATGTAAATTAATAGTACTACATTGTATAGAATCTTCATCCCCAACATTACTAACATTTTTCCAACTTAAATCTAATATTCCACTATTAGTATTTACTCTATTATTAAAAGTACCTCCAATAGTAGCCATCTTCATTCCGCTACTCCTATCCAAATGATCTGTGCTTCGTAAAAGTTTATATCTCATCACACTTGTTTCATTTGGTACTGGTTCCAATAATGGTAAATTTTCAATTACGGTTCCATAATAATCTGACCCTGACGGGTGCGCGGTATCCCATAATGTATAATCTACTTCATCATCTGCTAAAGCAAAATGAGTAACATCAAAATTACCTTGTGCTAGCTTTTCTCTACCTTTATTGGTAAGAATAGCCTTCAATACCTGCGTCGTTTTATTTAAATACGCCATTTTTTAACTTCTCCGATTTGTAATATATGATATCATAGACAACCTTTGTTATCTATAAATATATATAAATTAAGTTTATTATTAATTTAGTTTTATTGCTGTTCATTACCTTCCGTATCAAACTCTGTTCTCAATTGTACACTTTCGCGCGCATCACTTACTAACGCATATGGATTTGTTAATATGTAGGTAACTGGACTATAATCCTTCTTTCCATTAACATCTAATGTTGATAAAGCAGTAGTATCTGTATTTTTACTACCTTCAAAATTTATTCTACGCAATCCTGTTGAATTTTCTGTTAATTTTTCAAAACTTGAAGTTACAAAAGAAACCGCACTTGCACTTCCTACTAAAAAGTTTTTCTTACTACTATAAGTATACGAAGGTTTTTTATTAAATATGGAAACTCTTTGATTATTTATCATATTTATAGATTCTGTAAAAACTCCCGTAGGACCTCCATAAGTAATACTAGAAGTAGTATAGTTTCTTCCAAAATGACCAAAACCATCTACTCTATTGAAATCTCTCATTGAAGGTTTAGAAAAAATATCCCCACTAATAGTTGATTCATGATATTGATTATCTGAATGAAATTCATATGTAGAATCTTCATCCATTTCCCTATCTAGTCTAGTTACATTTTGAGTAACTTCATAATAATTATTTTCTGCACTTTGTGAGACAATATCACTATCTACATCTTTTAATTTAATAGTATCTTCAAATAGTGGATTTTCAAATACTGGATGATTAATAGCTTGTTTATTTCTATCTAAAATATTATTTTCCACCAATACTCCAACAACAGCTTGACTCCTTGCTGGTAGTAAAGATTCTAATTGTGTAAATAATGAATGATCAAAATAATTTAATAATCTCATATAATCCCAAAAATTATTAGCACCTGTATATTTCTTAAAATATTCTAATTTTACCGCTTCTAAATCCCTATATTGATATTCTGTATCATCTCTGGCATCACCGAGATATTGGTCAAAATTAAAATCTGCTAATTGATTTATTATATCTTGATTTATAACATCTATGGGACTAAAATACACTCCAATCTTATTTGAATCTAACGGTGACCTATCAAAAGAAGAAACTTCAACTCTTTCCGTTGGACTTAAATTTATATTTTCACCTATTCTATCTAAATACTCTGCTGTTTCAATTCTTACCTTATTTGCATTTCTTCTAATTCCACCTATTTTTGGGAGTGGAAATTTAGTTCTATCAACAACATTAGAATAACTTGTTTCATCTGCGAAACCTGTAGCTATGCCTGCAATTGGTGTAGATTGATCTGTCGAAGTATCTCTAACTGATGTATCACTATTGTGGTTTTTTGATTCATTAAAACTATATCGTAAAGCTATATCCTCGAAAGAAGCACTTAAACTATTTCCTACATAAGATTGTGGATTTTCTACGTGTGCATCGAATGATTTTACATTCAACCTAGATTTCCACAATCTAAATTCCATCATAGAACCACTAAATTGTCCTCCAAAATCTTTTGTAGTATATCCACCTATATATAATGAACCTGTATTATTATACGCAGTATTATAAGATTGTGATGCTGCATTTTCATCTCCTGGCATAAACAAATTTGTTTCAGATTCATATTGAATTACATCTCTACCAGCATCATATTGTTTAGCTACTAAATTATAATTTACATTATTACCAGATTCCGTACTAGGAAAATATCTATTAAATGTGCCATTATCAAAATACACTGAACGTCTTGGAGCATCTTTTGGTTGAGTAAATGATAATTGTAGAGAAATATTTGCGGTAGATGGTTGTAATAACGTTGGTCTAAAACTTATTTTCTCCCAATTTGTAGTAATAGACTTATCAATATAATGATATCCACCCGATCCTGGATCTGGTAAAGTATTTGTGTTAGGATATTTAACTGGAACATCATTAATTATTCTACCATCACTATCTAATTCAAGTACAACTAACCTAGCAGTTACTCCACCACTACCAGATACTTTAGCATATACTGAAAAATCAAATTGATCAGACCTAGATGCAGTTATAAATCTAGCATCTCCCCACACATTAACTGTGCCATCAAAATTTTGGAATGGTGCAGAATAAGTTCTATAACCTGGATTATTTTGAGTAACCTTCATAGAATAGTTACCATTATAAACTTCATCACTAGCGCTCGCTATTACTCCAACTCCGTTCTGCCAAACATTAAATGGTAATTGAAATGAACCAGTTTCAAAATTATTTTTAGCAAGTAAATCTTCCGAAATTACCTGTTTTGTTAACATTACAGACCAAAAATCTCCATTATATAGTGGTAAAGGTTCAGTTGATGATGTAACATATCCCGCAGACCCACTTAGTGTAAATGATAATCTACCAATGTTATCAGCCGAAGCATTATCTTTTAAATAAATTCCAAATTGATCACCTGTAGCTCCATTACCACCCTGAACTAATGTCTGATCAGAACTTGAAGCCGCCTTATATCTAAATTCTATAGTATTTGGAACCTGTGTTCCACCCAATCCTAATGAATGTGACCAAGAACCAGAAACATATTGAGCTGTTTTAAAATCTAATGCTTTAGTAAATTTCCTACTTGTTTCATATATAGGTTCTACTTCTGTAATAGTTGGTCCACCATATTCTCTCACTCTCAATATAGTAGATGGAATACCATAACAATTTATTAATCCTCTTAATGATTCCACAGTTCCTTTTGACTTTAAGAAAAATGGCATATTAGCAATAATTCTTTTCCACACCTCACGTGAAATATCTTGTAAAGAAGCACTAGCATAAATACTTGTTGATTTATTTACAGGGTCTACCGATTTTCCAAAAAAGTATTTATCTAATTTAGCTAAATCATATCCACCTTGTAAATTCCATCCAAAACTTTTTGCTACAGAGTACACAAGTTGTTTAGACAATCCTTTATCTAAAGATTCATCAATTTCATAGGTTTGTCCAAATCTATCTAAATAATTTTTTAAATTATCAAAGTGATGTCCAGTCATATCCATAAATTTTAAAAATTCTTCATTAGCTGAATCATCTCTCATATGATCTGGTAAATGATATACAAGTCTATCTATATTATCTCTATCATAAGTTGATGAGCTAGTATGATTTAAATTATACCAATCAACTCCTTGTGAAGATGATACTTCATATAAAGTATAAGGTTTAGTACTATTCTGTTTAGGCCATGATGCATCATAAAATAATCCTGCACTTCCTGAAGAATATGAAGAACTATCAAAATACAAATATCTTTCATACCCATCAAAACTATTTATAACTTCACTACTAGCATTTTCCCACCTTTTAGCATCCGTACCAGCATTTTGTATTACTGTATTTGCAGCATTTCCCAAATATCCAGTATCATAATAAGTCCCTGCAATTGATTGACTATATGCATCATATAATTCTAATTTTTCTAGTTTAGTTTTAAAATTTTCCAATCTACGTCTCGCTGAACTAAATTTAATAAAATTATCTGGATTAGAATAATCTAAATTTAATCTTACTTCATTTATAGATCCACTTATTATATCCCGTTCTATTTCTTTAGCTTGAGAACTACTAACTAATAATAAATCATCATAGGATTGATATTCAGTTTGTCTTTCTCTAATTGCAGGTTCCATTCCACCACCCACTCCAGTAGGTAATCTCAAAATAGAAGTTGGTATTACTGGATCAGTATAATTAACTAAATTAACATCACAAAAATGTGGTGAAATAACTTCTCTTACAAAAAATATATCTTGCCCTATTCCTGTTCCAAATGGTAATGGATTAAGAAATTTTACTAACATTAAACCAGTATCTTTCCCATAATCTTTATTTATAACAAGATTTAAACTAGAATTACCAGTCACAGCATAATAAGATAAATCTCTAGTATCTCTTTTACGTGATATCAATCTAATTTTATTTATATTATCATTTATATCTTCATATGTTATATTATATTTCTCAGCAAATTCTTGTGGTGTAATTTTTGATGATAAACTACGTACTTTATCCCCATCTCCTCTATTTAATGAATAATTTTGAAACTCTCCTATGAATGGTTCATATTCAGTTGTAGTTACCATTTCTGTTGTAGTTACATCACGCCAATATGTAGGTGAATCTTGTGAAGCATCTAGATACACATATTCTTCCATCATATTCATCATACATTCATTTAAATCTATATCTAATTCTGTTGCTGGTATAGCCCTTTCACCATCTATATATTCTATAAACTGTTGATCTAATTTATCGGCAATATAATTAAATAACTGAACATTACTCATCAAAGCATTTCCATACAGATGGTGTTGAAACTTACCATTTGCGTTATTATCAAACCAAGATCTAAATGGTGATGACCATGAAAATGCAATTATATAAACTTCTTCTTCACTATCTCCTGATTGTCCATAATTACCATAATCATCATCTTGTTGTCCTGAATAATCTGCATAATTGTTGTAATCTGATTGCTGACCAGTTGTGGTACTACCATCATTAGTAACTGTCCATGTGGTAATTGGATCTGTAGTTGGCATTGCTGTAATTAATGAAGTAGTAATATCTTCATTAGAATGCTCACTATGTAGATCTCTATTAGAAGCAATTGTTAATGGCATGCCCGATACTAAATTATTAGACCATATTACATTTCCATCTCCAGTAAATTCTATACCTTCAGCATTAGATACCCATTCACCTTCAGTATTCCCAGTGTAATCACGTGCAAATACCCACTGCTTTCCTTCAGATTCACTTGATTGCGTTATAGTTGGTATATGTGTTGGTTTATCTTCTTTAAAATATTCTTTAGTAGTTGTTCTTACTTCTTTTTCTGTAGTCGATATTAAAAAGAAATCTGGAATTTCTACCAATATTTTATTTTCAAAAGACCTAGCTTTTTCAATAAAATTTATAAGTTGAGTAGAAGAAGCCATAGTGTTATCTTCCACCGCTTCTATCACACTACTATCTAAACCTAAAGACTTATAAGATATTTGTTGTGAAGATAATATTAACCTATCATCAATATCACTACCAAAACCACTAAATCTACCTTTATAATATGCATTACCTTTTAAAAGATCATCTGGTTTCATTCTTACTTTTATCTCTGTTCTATCAGGTGATATTCCAGCTATATTATAACAAAGTTTTTTAGAAAAAACTCTTTCACCTCCAACATCAACATTTTGTATTTCTTCTTCTTGATTAAGTAGAAAATCTTTATCTGCCTTTGGTGCAGAAATAGTTGATTTATAAAGTCCGCCCTTTCTTTTTATAGGTCTCCCACGATAAACTATACTTTCACTATCTAATAATACAGACTTATATGACCCAGCTTCTGTTCTTAAAAAATAATATTCTA
>Ga0208011_1000774_pt1 | contig 11856 bp, 6 predicted proteins | sample 7_EtaG_FD_184080 | JGI IMG/M metagenome (GOLD analysis project Ga0208011, IMG submission 184080) | Marine viral communities from the Subarctic Pacific Ocean - 7_ETSP_OMZ_AT15161 metaG (SPAdes) (version 2) | ecosystem: Environmental > Aquatic > Marine > Oceanic | place: Pacific Ocean | collected... | reverse complement strand
TAGTGTATCGGGTAGTTCTGTAAGTAGTAAATTAGTTGTGGTTGATGATCTGAATGCCAACAGCACCTGTATTCACAGCATTATCATTAGCTTGATTTTTAACTATTATATCCACATATGCTGTGGATCTAGCAACTCGGATATAAGATGATGCGCTGGCACTATGATCCATGCCCTGAGCTATAACAAAATAGTCAGAGTTATTGCCATAGGCAGTCGCAAAGGTTAATCTATACGTACCGCTACTTTCTTGAATTACAGTTAAACCAGAGGAGCCTTTCCATACCGGAGCGCCTCCTAACGCAATTTCTCCTTTGATTGTGGTGCCCTGTGATTCGGCCGCAGCAACCCAAGAATTACCGTTCCATTTCAATATATTACCTGCCACTGCCGTTGAGGTATCTACATCATTTAAAACGTCATCAATTTCTTGTTGTATTGTAGCTTTAAATACAGAGTAAGATACTTTCTTGGTCTCTCCAGAGGTATTAAAAGAGGTGTCGCTAATATCTACAACTGGGATTAAATCGCCGTCTGAGATCCCGTCTAAAGTAGGGAGCTCTGAAATTTTCTTGGGTATAGGATTAGTCATTGCTATTCATCAATAAGTGGGTCTGAAGATTCTGTAAGTAGTATATTACTGCCTTCTGAAGTAATATTATCAATTAATATACTTTCATCTAAAGGGGTAGGTGAGTGCTCGGTAATAAGTGAGTCTAGGAACTCTGTAAGTAGCTTATCTCTTTCTTCAGATAGGATATATGGATCTGAGGCCGTGTCTACAAAACCTGGATCAAAAAACGCGTCGCCTTGTTTCCAAAGTCCGGCCGCCAGGTAAGCATACTGGACTCTAGAGTTGAGCTTTGCTTGAACCCAGTAATTTGCTACGGACTGTACTAAGTCCCACGATTTCCCATCTCTATTATAATAGAAAGGAAGCCTAAAGAATATATTATCAGCTTCTTCTGCAGTAGTGACTTTTGTTCTATCAGCTACTAATTGATTTTCAAAAGAACCGATTCTGTATTGCTCTAGAGTACCTACCTGTGGCATGTCATATTTTGTTGGCAAGAGGATAGGAGCATCTAGCTCTTGAGCTCTCAACCCACTTTTTACGCTGATATGAATACTTTGGAATTTATCATCTTTAGAAACTATCTCTCCCTCTGTGTGGGCTTTGATTTTAAATAAACTAAATAGAAAGATAAGAGTTAGAATGCTTCCTTTAGATTCTCCTAGCCCACCCCATTCTTTTTTATACACAGAGATATCTTGAGAAGAAGCAGATGATAGATCTATTCCAAACAAATCAATCTTATCGTCTGGAGCATCTTCCTCATCTCTCCAAGGTGCTGCGTTAAAGGGATGAAGGCTCAGCACCTCTCCTTTTATCGTTTTGTATTCTTTATTATTTACTTCTTGCACTAGCTCTTTATCAAACCATCCTAAAGAGTTTTTAATTAGTGCTCTCTTATATTCCGTGGCCCATTCTGTGTTCCAAACAGGAGCAGATAAACCCACATGCTGAGCCAACCAATCTAGGTTTTTAGGACTACACTCCGTAGGATCTAAGTAGGTGTAGTAGAAATCTTCTATCTCATACTTCTTCTCTCTTAAGAACTCATCAGCACCGGCCAACATCCACTTAGCAACAGGAGATTTTGGAAGCTGGTCTTCTATTATCCTAGACCACGATTTGTCGTCTCTAGGGGAATATAGTTCTTCTTTTGTTCTTGAAGAGTACAAAGGAGACATTTTAAATGTCCTGCGCTCTGTTTCATCTGTGATCACTCTAGGCAAGAACTGATAAGAGATCTTCCTATCAGAAGTTGCGACCATAGTACCTATCTCAAGGGACGATATTGGTAGATTAAACCTATCTTGTTCTTTTGCAATTATTAGTACTTCCTCGTATCCTTCTGGTCTGTAGCTATTTGAAGAGGCTGGAAGCCTTAGGTAGATAGGTCTTACTGACTCGTCAGATATGTACCTAATACTTGATCTTTTGAGACCACTTCTAGTAACCTGTGTAGTCTTTGTAAACAAAGACCTCATGTATCTAAATGTAGTGGTAATAAACTCTCTGTTTGTTTCGTGGGTAGTGTGCTTAATGTCCCACTTTTCTCCCATATAAGATCTGACCCTTTCCCTCCAAGCCTCTGGTAAAGAAAATATTATATCCTCAATAGAACTCACAACTTTTCTATCTAGAGGGCTATCACATATAGAAGAGTATGTAGGCCCGGTCTTTAAAGCATAAAAGTTTTTGTACCCTATATCAATAATCTGTCTTATAAAATCTTCTTCTGTGGTTATTACACCATTTAATGTTTCGCTATTATCAAGAGCCATGGTCAAGTTAAAGAACTTAACGTAGGTGTCAGAGAATACGCTTCCTGCATATCCTACAGGAGGCAGATACACTGTAGTATTTTTACTTGCTGGTTTATCTACAGATACCGCTGTGCCATCAGGGTTCTGATGACTACCTCTGATAATAGTCTTTAGCTCTAAAAACTCTTTACCGCCTATAAAGTATTCTAATTTTGTTCCATTGTAAGACGAGGCAGAGGTATATTTCCATTTGTAGTTGCTAATCTTCTTTAGCTTTCCTATCAAACATTTTCCAGGTTTGCAGTCTTTGTTTGTGCCGTCGGTACAGATCATACCTTCCACGATACAATTCTCGTTTCCGCCGCCAAGATCTCCTGGTATAGGTTCTCCGTGAGCGAGCACGCTATACTCTCCGTTAGCATCCGGTGATTGTAAATTATCCTCGGTGAAATAAACGTTTCCTACATTCCCGTACGTAAAACCAGAGCCGTCTATTTTCTTTATATCTCTGTCAATTACTCTGTTTCTATCAGAGTTTAGCTCTGGCCTAAAATTAAATTTTACTTCCCCCAAAGAGTGATTTACGATCTTTAGTTTTTTCGTTCTTTCAAACTCTGAAATAAAGCGGGCTGCTTTAAATCCTCTACGAATAAACGCTCTGTTTTTCTGATCCCAAATAGATAAAGAGTTCATATCAACCTCTTAGAGCGGAATCATAATCTTTATTTATAAAGGTATATGTCAATGGAGCCTGTGTGCTTGCTGCTACTAAGCTAACAACCACCCTATAGCTTCTATATGTTCTAATTGGATTGGTATTCTTATAAGTAGTATTTACGCTATCTATGAAAGCTTCAGAAGATTCTATGCAAACGCCATTTATCAACTCTGAGACAAATAAGTCACTACAATAGTCAGGATCCGTAGCTTCAGGTGGATTGACTAGGATTTTAAAAGCTAAAGTTTTGATTTTGTCAACAAAAGATAACCCGTATATAGTGTTAAATACCTTTTGATAATCTACTTCTTCGCCTAAAGGTAAAGACTCCGGACTTATTGTATTTGTTATGATTTTATTTATCTGAGAGGCGTAAAGATCCAGACCTCCATTAAACGTTTCATCATCGTATTCGCAAGAGATAGTAGATTCTACAGGAGTTACTTCTGGCGATATTAAAGAGATGCTATTGCCTAATGGAATCCTACTTTTAAGAGACTTAACAATATTTGCTCTTGTTAAGACACCAAGTTCTGACCCATTAGCGTCTCCTACGCATATAACAATATTTCCTGACTGTTTCTCTGCTGGGATATTAAACCGATCTTCGTAAGTCAGCACTTTTATTACGGCAGCTTCTGAAGCAACAAGAGACACTTCGTTCTCGTAATCTTCCGCAGAGATCAAACCTCTTCTCCTAAGCAAACTAAAGGCTTTTGCTTTAAGGCTATCAATTGATTCTAGATCTTTTCCCCCCTGAGAAAAAGTTAAGTTTGTAGCTCTTTCTAGTCCTAATATATTTCTATTAATTTTTTCGATAGACTCCGCAGGGACATTATAAACGCTCCCCCATTTCTCTGACTCAACTATACCCTTTGCAGAAGATTGGACATCGCCGATCCTAACCTCGGTTTTGAGCACAAAATTTAAGTTGTTAGACGTAGAGACTATAGTGTTAGCAGGGATGACTACAGATCTGTTAAATCCCCTTTTCTTTATAAAAGTTACTTCTACAACAGACCTAGCTCCAATGGCCCTCTGTATCCCGAGTTGTCTTAACCATTGCAGAGTGTATGCCTCTGGAAGGCTATTTAAATAATATAGTAATTCTCCTTGAGCAAACGCTTGGCCCTCAACCAACGCCGACAGCGGTGAGGCTGGAGAGAAGTCATTTAGCTGACCATCAGACTCTAAGAAGATCTTCGTTTGCATGTCTCTCACAAGAGCAGAAGTATTTCTAGGATCTAATTGAAGCGGAAGAATTGGTCCGTATATATTTGGCATTTTAGTAATTACCTAGATCTATTCTTGCAAGATTTAAATTATAGATTCCTTGTTCACCCACAGGAATACCAGAGTTGTCATTTAATTCTCTTAATAACGACATATTAGTATCGCTAAGACTCAAATTATCGTAGCCTGCTGGATTTAATAAACTTTCACCTAGTAAAGAGACCAGAGGATAACCAACATATCCCTGTACTACTGATTTTCTTATAGAATCTCCTTCTTTTGCGTATCCCATCCCGCTAAAGTAATCTCTAGGAGAAACACTTGCATAATTTCTCTCCGTGCCTCTATAGTCTTTCTCTATCTCAGAAGACATAGATAGAGACACAGTCGTGTCTGGTATCGCCGATGTGATCTTAGTGATAGGATTATTAGAAGTTAACGCTATTACTTTATCCACGTCTTGCCCAATAGAGTCTAATTTAATTACCTCTAATAGGACAGAGTCTACAAGACTTTCTGTATCTATTTCTATATCTTCTTTCTTCCCCTCTCTTAAAAAAGATCCCTGAATAGATTTATTTATAACTTGAGAAGGGGTAGTGCTATAGGTAGAATCTCTATTTAAATTCTTAAAAAACTCTTTAGTACATAGATAGGAAAAATGGTCTATAGACGAATGTATATCTATAAAGTCAGTGAAAGATCCTAGCCTGTTATACTCTGTCTGAAACACAGACTTAAACACCTCTAGTAAAACGGTCTCTGTTCCAAAGAAATCCAATAGTACATTTGATGGGAGTTGACTATCTAAAGACTTCGTTATCGAGCCTCTCTTCATCTGGTCACCTACTGTGCCGAGTGATAAAGAAGACCCATAAGCTACAGCAGCTAGTCCTCCTAAAGTAGTAAATTTGTCTGTAAGAAAATTATTTCTAGCCACATTAGAACATTTATCTAATATAGCTTTAAACCGTGGAAAGCAGTTTAAAGACCATTAGGCTAAATACAATATATTTTGTAAATGAGTCAAGCATCGATTCAAATTTTAACATCTAACGTTGTTGGCGAGGAGCCTTTCATCGGGGATTTAGATGAGGGTGAGTTATTCGCCAATAACGCTGACGGAAGAATCTGGATCGGGGATTCTATTGGTACGCCTATAGAATTAGGAGGAGCGGTAAAGAGTCAACCAATAGGCTCTTTAAGATACGCTAATTATCTAAGCATTGATGTTAGTAATGCCGATAACCTCCCGGTCTCAAACATGAACCCTCTGCTAATACCAGAAGGATTTTATAGAGAAATGAGGATTCTTTTAGTGTTTCCGCAAGCACCCGTGACTGCTAATTCGGTTTATTTTGATTACCCTGTGGACTGGGGCTCTAAAGATTCATGGTTCATCCGATCAAGCGGGGTAAAATGGGGTATTGGAATAGATGCTGTTAATGAAGATGCAGACAACCCCATAGATACTTATAAAGCTCAAGGAAGACAAATGATGGTAGAATTGAGTGCGTTCGGCCCGAACGCTAAATGGATGGGCAGACTACTTTGGATCAACAATAATTCTTAATTTGAACTCCTACGATGCTTGATAAAATTACGTTTGTAAACGGAACAATCGTTACTAGTGACTATCTTAACGAAGTTCAAAAGGGGGCAGACTTCTCAGGAGCAGACCCTAGAGCAGATTACTATTCTGTATCTGCCGCTGACCACAATTCTTGGAAAGTTAGTCAAAGAGACAAACTAAAAGATTACGAGATTGCAGACCCTAGAGAGGAGCAAGAGACCGGCATTGGCCGTCTTGCTCATGACGGTATTATCTTAGGGTACTCTGGAACGGCCATCGCTGGTTGGGTACTAAATGACGCTACTTTCTCTGAGCCAAGAACTCTAACAATTGCTGTTGGAGATAACAATACTATCTCAGTAGTAGATAGCAGCCAAACTCATGGACTTATCGTAGAAGCCGGTAAGATCACTCTGTCTGACGGAACTATAGGCACTTGGCCTCGTCAGATCGTAGGTCTTATAGACGAGACTGGACAGGCATTTATCTATGCAAACGAAATAACGGTAGGTGGAATCTTATCTGTTCAGATCACAATTAGTTCTTTTCTTCCTAGCCCAGAATCAAACCCTTACGTACCTCTAGCAGAGATTAATACTACGGCCGGTGCGTTTAATACTGACGCAGAGGGTACTGTGTATGGAACTGGAGTTAAAGATCTTCGTCCTAACCTATACGTCGGAGCTTTAAATAACTATTCTACGGGTGTATTAAAGAACACAGATATATTAAATGTAAATACAAACTTAAGAGGCTGGGACAGAGCCATTGTAGATACAAGAAACGGATCTGTAATTGTAACTCTACCGTCTGCCAGTTCTGACAATGATCGTATTGCTATTGTTGACCTAGAGGGATCATTTGATCGCTACCCAGTAGTCCTTCGTCCCTCTGGAACAGACAAGATCAACAACTCTGTAGATGACTGGATCATAAATATACGCGACGCACACATCGAGTTGTTTTACCACGAGGCTACTTCAGAATGGAGATTTGAAGAGACTCCAGGTTCTGAATGTAACCCTAAGCTAGGAAGCTTCTTAAGCTGCGGCGGTAAAGAGTACATCGGTATAAGAACCGCAGGAGAATGTCCTGACGGCCAACCGATCCCTGGAGCGTACCCCAACCCATCTGAAGGTATATATAGATTTGAAGCTGCTTCTGGTAAATGCTATAAAGAAGTTAACGCCGTAACAGCTATCTACTCTAATGGAGAGGGAGGCTTAATTAAAGTATTTGGCGCTGATCGTTGTACAAAGATCGGAAATAACGGGATCCCTGCGGGTTCTGAGATCACTAAAAACATCATCTATGTAGACCCAGCTGTTGGAAACGACCAGTTGATCAACAACGGCACGGACCAAAATGCGCCATTTAGGACTATTGAGAGAGCTTTATTAGAAGCCTCAAGAGCAAGTAGAAGAAATATCGGACTAGATGCATATGACACCACTGTTATTGAACTAGCGCCTGGAGACTACTACGTTGATAATGGCCCCGGCCTAAACGCTGTAGGGGGACCCGGTGCTGGTGATATATACATTAAGCAAGTATCAACAGGTTTCACTGCATTAAATTCTTGGAGCCCTGACTTACCGTATATCACTATTAAAGTAGATGATAGCGCAGCACTTCAGCCTCCTTCTCTGTTTAATCTAGGCAGAACGCTCTACACTGCGGCTGGCGGTGTAGGAACGATCTACAAGATCGAGAAAGACGCCCTTGCCTCACCTATCTGGAGGGTTTACCTTCAGTATGTTCAAGGAGCCTTCTCTATAGGAGAAGAATTAAGGATTAATAGACTCTCTGATTACAATCCATCTTCTGGCGGTCTTATTGTACCTAGAGGTATCTCCATTAACGGAGTTGATCTAAGAAAGGTTCGTGTCAGACCAATGTATGTCCCTGAGTTAACTCCAGGATCTACTGCTGTTCAGAGAAATACTACTTATATATTTAAAGTAACCGGTGGTACCTACCTCTCTCTTATCACCTTTGCAGATAACCAACAGTTCTCTAGGACTCACAACACTGTTACTGCAGTTGGTTATGCTTCTGAAGCAGAAACTAAAGGAGGAGCCGGAGAGACTTCTTATTACACAAAGATTCAATCGTTGTTTGGTGGGATCGACGGCTGGGGTATAGATAAGACTATCGGTGCTGTATCTGCAGAAACAACTATCGTTGCTCCTCTTGCTAGTAGTAAAGAAAATAGAAGCGAGGACAAGGAAGAAAACCAGACCGGCGTTGCTAGCCCAGACTATCAGGTAAATGTCAAGCCTTCTTATCCTGGCCCAGCTGTACTCTCAGCTTCAGAAGGTGGTACTACAAATTACTTTGCTCTTCCTGACGTCAACTCCACAAGATCTTCATCTCCGTACGTATTTAACTGCTCTGTAAGATCTATCTTTGGTCTTAACGGCATGTGGATCGATGGCTCTAAAGTCAGTGGATTCAAGTCCATGGTCTGTGCTCAGTTCACTCAAGTATCACTACAAACTGACCCTGATTGTTTTGAGACTCCTTCTCTAGAGTACTATTCAGATCCACCAACAAATAAGTCTGGCGGGGGTGGTAAGAGGTACAGAGAGTGCATTGCTGACGTATTTAAATATCGCCACATCGGATTCAGAGCCAGCTATGACGCAGCAGTCCAGCTTGTGTCTTGCTTTGTTATTGGTAACGCTGATCACTTTATCTCAGAAAGTGGCTCTGATTTATCTATCACAAATTCTTGTTCTGACTTTGGAGATATTTCTTTAAGAGCAATTGGTTATAAAGAATCGGCTTTCTCCCAGGATAATGGCGTTCCCTCTGGTACATATGGCGGAACTAAAATTACTCAGATAATCCCGCCTTTACCTCTTTCTTATTCCCCTCTTGCTGACGGAAGTAAAGCAACATTAATAGACACATCTATTAACACAGGATTAGTCTTAGACTACCAAAAAACTTTAGATTATGTTGTTGCTGCAAAAACTAGCGATAACAACGCGCCAAGTATCATTAGAATCTACGTAAAAAATTCTAATAACGCTTCACCATTTTCATTAAAGAATGCTCCTAAGGCAAACGACGTTGCTTTTGGTCAGTTCTCTTACACGAAAAAAACAGAGAACGGGGAGTATATTTTAACGGGTGGCGAAAAGAGAACAAATAGGCAGAGAATCTATATATCTGGTTTTGACGAATCAGGTTCTTCTATTCAGTACACCGGCACCATCCAAGTCGTTGATGAAGGTAATTCTGGGTACCAAGAACTAGATGACAGATCTAAAATCTTTATCTGGGATACCTCTAAGTTCGCGTGGTATATCCCTGTTAAAACTGCTGGTATTGTAGAAGAGACTTACAACGAGAACCTGGCTGACAAAGGAGATACAGACAGCGACGGCTTCCTGCTTAAGAAATTCAACCACGCGTTTAGATTTAAGTTAAATCCTACTAGTGGTAGTAGTACCTCTTATACAAACGTAGATTTTATATTTGATGAGGCACCAGTCAAGCTCATAAGAGGAGTTGATGGCAGATCAGACCGCGAAAGGGTTTACAAAGTCTTACTAGAAGGATTTGATAGAGACTTTGGCTTAAGAAAGCCTCAAAGTTACTACGTTATAGAAAAGCAAATTGGACCATTTTTGAATGGCGGAGCAGAGCTAACATTTGATCCTCTCGTAGTAACTCAAGTAATCTCTTATAAAGACTTCTATAACGTAGAAGAGTCTGAGTTTACTAAAGGAAAATATATTTCCTACTTGACCCAGTCTTCTGTTGCCAGAGATGTGTTTACTGGAGACTTTATTCCCATACGAGATGCAGACGAGCCGGAAGCTACTGAAGATCCTACAAATTCAATCACTCGTACGGCTCTGGTCAAGATGAACGATCAACCCGAAGTAGCTTACTCCGTTGACTCTATTGGCCCAGACGTAAATCCAATTGGCATCTTGGTTGATAGCGCGTCAACTGCGCCTGGTTTCTTAATTGGTTTGCATAGACCCTCTGTTATTAGGGCTTCTAGTCATACTTGGGAGTGGACAGGGTACCTTAACTACGACACTGCTTTCCCTAAATTCCAAGGTGATCCGCTAGAGCAAGACTTTGCTCTTGGCAAAACGATCGTAGAAGAAACCGGTGGTAGAGTTTATGCTACAGGTATGAACGAAGAAGGTAATTACTATTTAGGCACAACTGTATTCGACCTTCGTTCTGGTGAGCAATTCGCCATCCCTCTAAAAGCAGAAAACGAGGTTGGAAATATATCTAACCAAGTACTTGCTAACGTAGTTGTTAAGAACACCTTGCTAATGCAAGATGAGTCCTCGCTAGTGTTTGGAAACGGAACCTCCATCCTATTCGGGACAGACACAGAACTAAAAGGAACAACGGCTGGTGTACTAAACGCAGAAAACGCCGGAAGCCTCTCGGTATACGCAACTGAGTCTACAGCAGGATTTGTTCAACTTGCATCTTACGCTGCAATTAGAGGAGCCTTTAATCAGGGTAGTATAGGTATCGCAGATAAGGTCGCAGTTACAGCAGCAAACCTTGCAACTGAGCTACAATTTAGAGATAGCTCAGCGTTGCAAGCTGGAACAGGGGTCACGGTTATGACTTCTGGTATTGGCATAGAAAGGCCCGGCGGTGATCCGAGCGACGCAACTGACGATTTCTATCCTCAGATTGTTTCTATTGGCCAAGATGTATCAACATCTGCAGATGTTGAGTTTCAATCCGTAAAAGCTATCGGGGACATTATTGCTTATTATGTCGCAACGTCATCTGACGCTAGATTAAAGAACAATGTTATTTCCTTGGATGGATCTTTAAGCAAAATAGAGTCTTTACGTGGGGTGTCGTTTGAATATAAGCAGTATCCTGGAGTACCTAGGATTGGATTTATTGCCCAAGAGGTCAAAGAAGTTATACCAGAGGTTGTAAAAGCGGATAAAGATACAGACATGCTTTCTGTAGCTTATCAAGATTTAGTACCGGTGTTAGTCGAGGCTATTAAAGAGCTTTCCGACAGAGTTAAAAAACTAGAGCAAGGTTGAGGAGGGAGTAAACCATGGGCAGCGCTACTATAACCCACAGATTCGACGACATCACCAACGTCAATATCGGTGATTACCCAAAGTCAAACAAAACAGTAGTTGCTGTACAAGCAATGAACTTAGCAGGCCCTGACGACGGAAATACAACTGCAACAAAACATTATAGGCTCACTTTTAATATCCCCAACGTAGATGTGGAGCTGGCAAGCCACGTTAAATTTAGCGCAGGATCCGAGACAGCATCTAACCCACCAGATGGAAAAGCTCCTAGCGACGGTGGGGAGCTCTACACATACGGACTGACTTTCAGTAGCTACCATGAAGTAGAACGTAAAAATGTCGTAAACGTCTGGTTTACTGCCGATAACTATAAGACTGGCGCCTGCATCAGCTTTGTAAGGGAAATGTATGTAACATACGGCGACCACAATGTGGTTGACAACAGTGGCAGCTGCATTACGAGCCAATGGAGTCCACCCGCCCCTCCCGCCGGGTGCCCTTATCTCCCTTCCCCTAGGCCTGGTGGGGATGGTGAGTTGTTATTAACTAAAAATGGTGCTAATGGCGTTACAGTAAACTTAGAAAATTATCCAAACCAACTTGTTACCCTGGAGCTAATGGGCACTTTTGGTGGGTCATCTTGGTCGAACACTTGTAAAGTTACTGCTCCTAACTCTTCTGATATAGTTGTTGATGGCCAACACCAGCCAGGTGTTCCTTACTCACTCCTACCCTACGAGAGTTCTCACAGTTTTAACGCAAAAATATATAATATAGATGGCGGAAGTAGTTTTACAGTAGGTAGCAGCTCAATAACACCCACCCAGCCATCAAGAAAAGTAAGGAAGAAAGTTTGCACCACAACTGGCCCAAACGCCGAAGGTAACACCACCACTACATGCGTTTGCAATGAGCATACTCAATGGTGGTCCCCCTGGCTTCCT
>Ga0208011_1000766_pt1 | contig 11939 bp, 22 predicted proteins | sample 7_EtaG_FD_184080 | JGI IMG/M metagenome (GOLD analysis project Ga0208011, IMG submission 184080) | Marine viral communities from the Subarctic Pacific Ocean - 7_ETSP_OMZ_AT15161 metaG (SPAdes) (version 2) | ecosystem: Environmental > Aquatic > Marine > Oceanic | place: Pacific Ocean | collected... | reverse complement strand
GAAGAAATCACCGTCATTAAGATCTAAACGAGGTTCAGTCTTTTCACCACGATCATTATAATATTGAACATGATTCTCCACCTTCTCAAGATTCCAATCAGTATCAGAATCTATACACGAAATATCACCACCATCTAATAGCTCTGCTATCTTATCTTTAGTTCTGTAATTCTGGCGAAGATGAATACCTAACCACTGAGGATAACCATCCCAATGATGATACACAGAAAGAATAGCATCTTCTGCTAATCTTAAACCAATTCGTGCTCTTGTTGCCATAATAAGAAAAGAAATAGTTTGAGTGAGCAAGGTCTTATCCACGATCAATTGATTCGCTACATTGCCTTGCTCGGTGGTTCTCACCATCCCAATGACCGACCGTACTTACATGGGTACACTATAGTGGCACTTTAACCGTCACCCCTTTGTTTTCTACCTGAAGATCTTTCTTAGATAAAACATCTTCATTATTATCAATCATTGGAAAAAATTGTCAAGTGGTTGATGTTGATCTATTCTTAATTGTGCAGTATCACAATATACCTCACTAATATCAATTCCAATATATTTTCTACCTAATTGATGTGCAACTAATGTTGTTGTTCCTACACCATTAAAAGGATCAAGGATAATATCATTTTTATAAGAGAATAATTTAAGACATCTTCTTACTAACTCTTCTGGAAACATAGCAGGATGATTATATTCTTTCATTCTAATTTCTGGTGCTATTGACCAATGACCATTTACATATTTGATAAACTCTTCTTTAGTAATATCAATGTCATTCTTATCACCTACATGCTTAATTGTCTTCTTACTGAATACTTCAATAAACTCAAATGGATAGTTTAAGTAAGGAGAAGAGGGAGATTTATAACTACCCCATGCTGTTAGTTTCTTCAGATTATTCTTCAACCAAAGTATTTCTCCCCTCCATATTAATCCACTATCTATTAACTTAGTAGTAAGATAATGATGTGATGGAAAGTAGTCTTTATAATTTGGTTGAATATTAATAATTAAACGCCCACCATCTTTAAGTGTACGTTTACATTCATTAAAGATATTTACAAGAGTATCAATATATTTCAAATTATCATCTTTATCATCATGTTCATCATATTGCATGTCAAAATTATATGGTGGGGATGTTAATACAATATCCACACTATTATCATCAATGGATTTTAATGCTGTTAGTGCATCATTACAAATTATTCGATTCATTGAGTAACAACCAGACCATTTTTTGTATTCTTATAGTATATTATATCATAGTTTATTGTTTCTTTGCCAGATTCAATAGTCTTTTTGTAAGTATGTGGTTTAATTGAAACATACTTACCATCAACAACTCCATCAATCCCTTTTGATTCTTCATCTGGAGTTGCAAGTCTATATTCACCTGTTTCAGATACCATTTCAAGTATATCTAATTGAACTTGTAATCCTGAGAATGTTTTATTCACGATCAAATCTTTAGTCCAATTGTATACATCATCACGATCAAGTTCGTTTAAATTCTTTTTAATTCTCTGAACATAGTCCCATATCTTATCAGCAGCAACATCAATCTTATCAAGTCCCTGTTGCTCATCATAGAAAGATTGCCACCCATCTTGAGACAGACAAGCAGTAGATTCACGATATTCTTGTATCAAATCACTCATCTGACCTACATTTTTAGGTCGTGTTGCTTGAGAAAATGAGTTCCCCAAGTTAATGACTGATCCAATATAGGGAAGTAATGTCATAATAAAATCAGTCGTATACTATAGTGGCACTTTAAGCGTCACCCCCCATCCATCTGACACCCTACCATAGCACCACCCACGATGCCAGTAGGAATTGCCCACCACCGATCCTTTCCACGAGATCCAAACCCCGCAAGACCACCACCTAGCAGACCACCAATAACAGTTCCCTCAGAACAATCATTGTCATCATACTCTACTACTGTTTTTCTATAAACTTTAGTACCCGTAGCTACATCATCATCACAAGGAACTTCAACAGTTTCTTTCCACGAACTTACATAACCAGGGTCATTTTCTGTCCCTGGTACATACTCTTCACGATACTCACTTCTATAACATGTACGACTAGAAGAACTTCCTGGGTCGTACTCAGTTTGTTCTGCTATTGCTGGAGTACACGCACTCAAAGCAATAAGAGACACTAATAATAATTTCATGCAGTAACCATTCCACGTAGTGCTTCCATACTTAAGAAAATCCCATCCTTAGTGTAATGGAGTTGATAATTTTCTGTAGTTACATAGTAACCTATAATATCCTTTCCATCATCTTCCCAACCATAACCTTTGATTTGTTCATTAACTCCATCTATCCTCATTGTCTTGCTTCCGCCTAAGTATGAGTGGTATCTGTCGTCAAGATTAATCATTGGTTTCTCCTGGGTGTGTTGATACTATAACACTATCTATACGAAATCCTAGATTCTTAATATTGTCTTTAGGGTATCGCAACACTTCTCAATATCTGGAAGGTATAGATGTGTATTCATACCCATATTCACTTAGTTTTCCCTCAAACTCACCATCAGGAGTTTTACCCTCCCAGAAGTCTTGCCAATCAGATTGAGAGTTAGTTACATCTTTAACACCAATATCTTTTCCATTCACTAAGGATAAGAGTTGTTGGGCTTTTTCAAGACCTTCTTCATGATACTTAACCTGTTCTTGAATTGTATTTAAAAGAACCTCATACACATCTTTTGGGATGGCATTTGAGTTAAGAGATTCATACAACCATGCTTCCAAATGTTCAAGAGGATTATCCTTGTACCTGTTCGTTGTCATGCTTCATCTCACTTTCTTTAATTTTTCTCTTAATCATCTTAGCAAATTTTACATCCTGTTCAGTATACCAATCAGGATGCTTCTTTGCTCTCTTGATAATCTTTTTCGCTGCTTTTTTGTCAGTTAAATCCTTCAAATGTTTCTCTATAGTGTATCCAAGAGACTATTTAGTATAGTTCTTCCTCTTGTCCTAATTGAATCTTACAATCAGACTTAGGATATGCAACACAAGTAAGAACAAATCCTGCTTCCAGTTGGTCATCATCAAGGAAAGATTGTTCCTCTTGATCTACTGTTCCTTCTAAAACTTTACCTGCACAGGTAGAACAAGCACCAGCACGACAAGAATAAGGAGCATCAACACCTTCTTCCTCTGCTGCATCTAAAATATACTGATCATCACCACATTCAAACGTAGTCTCATTACCATCTGTGTCTATGGTAGTAACTTTATACGATGCCATTAGAATAATCCTTACAAATACGATTTATTTATTTTACCACAGATTTCTTCTGTGGAGCATAATTGGTATTAGTTCCCACATATAACTTTTTAGGTGAACCAATAGCTTTCACTACTTCAGAAGACTTGTGCAATTGTTCTATTGCTGCTACAAGTTCTGGAGTTTCTTCCCACTCCCACACCTGATTGTTCTTAGAATTCTTCTTCTCAACTGTATGTGATCTGAGTGTCATTTGGTTAATTCCTCCAAGGAAAATATACTAAACAATTCAAGTCCTGCTTTTTTCATAGCATCATCTGCTTCAGTTCCTTCTTGTCTATTCACGATTGCAACTACACGATCCACTACGTAACCCGCATCACGTAATTTCTCAACCGCCTTTATTGACGATCCTCCAGTTGTAACTACATCCTCTAATACTGTAACACGAGAACCCTCAGATGGCAACTTACCTTCAATCCACGCACCTGTACCATGACCCTTTGCTTCCTTTCTAACAATTAGTGCATCAATCATCCTATGCTCTAACGCAGATACTACAGCAACTCCACTCACTAATGGATCAGCACCTAGGGTAAGTCCTGCCACTGCTACTGATTCTTTCTCTATAAATTCTAAGAACATTAAACTTACAAGAGTAAGTCCTCTTGCTGTTAGAGTTACTGGTTTACAATTAACATAGTGTTCACTCTTACGACCAGAAGCAAGGGTATATTCACCCTTCTTATACGCATCGCTTTTTAAGAGTTCTAAAACTTCTTCTCTCATTACTTTCACCCAAAATAAAAAACCCCTGACATTATGTATGCCAGAGGTTATTATGGTTAATTGGACTAATTGTTAGACTAGAACCTCCTTACAGATTCGTTTACATACACCGGCATTGTCATCACACTCTGTGAGGCACTGAAAATAATCATTTATTGCGGATTCATGGTCTTGTTCTACTTCTTCCACTTTACTTTTCCAACCCGCTAATTGATTATAGGATACTAGATTGTGCATTGATGACCTCCATTTTGTTAACTTGAACACCATAACCAAGAAAGGTTTGGTTACATCTTGTTCCCCAATTCTATATCTATTTAGTCAGCAAAGCAACACAAAAAGGGTTCGGTTTTACAAAAATAAATGCCTACGAGTTTATACTTACCGCCTTAACGTCTTAACATACTTCAAGACATGCTCTCTTACTTCCATTAACTCATTAAAACATTTCTGATTATGAGCGCAAGCACGTAAAACAACGTCTGGTTTCTGAACAGATTCTATATACAGATCCAATCCACGATTCCATTTCTGATCCTTAGTCTCTTCTTCACGAATGGCATTCTGGTCTTTCATAAGAGGTATCTTTATGTTTATCTAGGTGACTACTTCCCAATGGTCATCGTTACCCTCAAACATCTCAAAGGTATACCGATTAGAGATAGATTCTAGAAATACTCTACCGTGCTTACGTTTAATTACACGACACGAATGGAGTCTATCCATACAATTATCAAATCGGTCTTGTGCTAACTTAGAACGTGGTTTAACACAAATGAATTCAGTTTTAATAGCAGTTTTCATATCAAAAAAAGATAGAGTTAAAAGCAGACGTGAATACACGGGAACCCCAATGTAATGCCCACACAAAAGAAAACACGAAGAAAAGTTTCTCCATGCCTGTCATGTCTTTACTCATCAATCAATTATAGACTGATAGTAGTATAACCTACCGATACCAATAAAGGAAATATTATGTGACACTTCTTAATGTGGGTACTATTTCGTGACTGTCTTATACATATAATCATCATTAGCTACTTTGTCTTGGGTAACAGCATCATCAGCTATACCACTTGTTTTTACTTGTGTTAGTGCCATATTTTACCCCTTATGGTTTATTTGCTATAAGGTTTACCTTATACGCATCTTTTACTGATTGAGTCCATACTGTATTAGCAATACCTTTTACTTCAGTAGATTCAGAACTTACATCTGTATCTATCCAATTATCAGAAGAATCAATTCTCCCTGGATATAGTATCTTACGATGGAATGAACGAGTTAGTTCTGTACCATCTTCTTTAATTACTGTTGCTGTTCTAATTTGAATCGCTTTGAATTGACCGACTACTTCGATCTTATCTTCTTCTGTTGTTTTAGTTAAAGCCATTAAGATTAATCTCCGATTAAAATAGGTTTATGGATTAGCCGGCAGTGTACGTACCACTTATATGAAGTTTGCCACTACAAGCACCACTAATTGCAGGTAAAGCACCTGTTAATTTATCAGCAGGTAATGTACCAGTTACGGTGACATTACCATCTACTTGTAAGTTATTCTCACAAGTTACATTCTTTGAACTATCCAGAGTTACATTGGCTCCAGAAGCTCCTGAGTGTTGTAATTCAGTTGTTATTACTTTTGCCATTAGCCCTCTCTTTCAGCTTTATCTGCTAAAAGTTTAGCTTTATATGCATCTTTAACTGATTGAGTCCACACAACATTGGCTATGTTTTGAACGTCAGTAGATTCACCACTGACATCTCTTTCTACAAAATTACCAGAGTTATCTAGTTTACCACAACCTATAGATTTACGATGGAATGAACGAGAAATTTCAACTCCATCATCTTTAATTACTGTAGCTGTCCGAATTTGTAAATACTTATATTCGGTTACTACTTCAATACGATCATCTTCTACTGTTTTAGTTAGTGCCATAATTAGTTATTAAACGTTATAAACGCAAGTAAAGTTAACATTGTTGTCATAGTCAACTGTAGGTAAATACCAGGTGGATCCGTTTACAAGAACACTACCTAAATCACCGACATTAGCTTGGCATGCAGATCCAGCTGCTTGGTCGTTTGCATTAAACGGTACATCGTGGAAGTGAGTACTATTTGCTGTAGATGTGAATTGAGATACATTCTTATATGCAGCATTCACAAATACAAAATGTCCTATTTTTACATAAGTTGCATTTATTAAAGGAGAAGGGGATGATGTATAAGTCCCGTTATCCATGTCAGGAGTCCAGGTGCCATATTCATAATCATCTAAAACTTCACTTGACATAGTGCCAGTTCCATCTGATGTAGCACTAAAGTCAATACCTTGACCATCGGCAAATGCTATATTACCACCAATATACATGCTCTTAGCAATACCAACTCCACCAGAAATAACTAATGCACCAGTTGTTGTAGAACTCGAATCTGTTAAATTACTGAAGGTTGTTATACCTTGAACCGAAACATCTTTAAATGTAGAGAATCCAGTAGTATTAACACCTGCAACACCAGTATCAATATTAGTTAAATTTGCACCAGAACCATAAAAAGCACTAGCAGTTACGATACCAGAAGCGTTAACCGTACCAAATACAGAATGTAATTGTGTACTAATACCAGGAACAGCAGCAGTTGAAATACCACTTAAGTTAGAACCATCACCATAAATCTGATAGGCAGTAAGAATACCAACGTTTGTTATTGAAGTATTATTAACCCTTGAGATTGAATCAGGTCTGGTAGTACCAATACCCACAGATACTGTAGTATTAATTCCTGCAGCAGTCTTTATCCAAAAATCTGCTTGCCCTGGAAGTCCTGTTAATCCTGAACCAGAACCAGAAAAACTAACAGCAGTTACAATACCAGTAGAATTAATATGATTAAGGTCAAGAGTACCATCCGTACCGACTCCTGTCGCAAAATCTGCCAATCTAGTTGCGTCTGATAATGCCATGTGCCAATATCTTTCTAGTTATTTATCATTGCGCCACATTTACAGCATTACCAGCGTCTGTCATTTTATGATCAAAGTTTTGGGCAACATCTTCTTCAATTATATCAATAATCTTCTCAGGTAAATCTGTAAAATACCATATACTCTGGAATGCCATATACCTATGCTGTATTTAATGTAATTATATATGAAATCTTTTAGAATGTCAAGATTTCCAATTAAGTGCAAATCTCCAACAATGTTATAGTTTTATCATCAGTATTGGAACCACCAGAAATTACTTCTAAACCACTACTACCTTGTATAGTTTTACCCTCTATTTCATATGTAATTTCATTAGTAGTATTGTGGTCATGTAAAAACATAATTTCACATGATCCCAGTATAATCATATCTGTACCACTATCTTCTGGTAAATTTAGAGAATAGCTTTTATGTTGAAGCTGTGTTGCACTGATACCTGAGTGGTTCCACATTAATCTAAAGTTAGCTCGAATATAAGTAACTGCTGCATTATTACTATCAAGACCAAAAGGAAAACTTACGAGAACTAAAATCTTACTAGTAGCATGTTTTGGTGTAATAGTTTGCGATCCACATCCAGTAAAAGAATCGCTAATAGTAGTTCTGCCATTATTATTATATTGTGCAGTTTGAGCTATAATACCTGGAGCAGTCAATATTCCAAGTGAAACATCTACAGTATCCTTAAATGTCGCAATACCTGATACTGCTACATCCTTAAAGGTAGAGAACCCTGCAGTATTAACACCAACAACTCCTACACCACTTAAATTAGAACCATCACCAAAATAAGTAACAACACCAGCTGCAGTTGGACCAACCGTGCCTCCTGTACCAATTCTAATACCACCACCAGCAGTCACAATACCAACAGAATCAATGTTAGTTACATCATCATAAGTGATCGTTCCACCAACAGATATCCCTTCACCTACAAAAAGACTCTTTGCAATACCAACACCACCCGTTATGACTAATGCACCCGTGGTTTGAGATGTTGATGTTGTGGAATCATCAATACTTAAAGTACCATCCCATCCACCACTAAATTTGGTAGCACTTATAATACCACTACTACCACCTAAGGTAATAGCAGATCCAACCACTAAATCACCAGAAGCAACATCTAATTGACGACTAGGAGATCCTCCTGCCGAAAGTCCTACACCAACCAAAAATCCTCCCGTACTACCAGGAGCACTAGTTCCTACACTAACACCTCCCTTTAGTCCCAGATTGGCAACGTCTCTTGCTCTTGTCATTACTAGATATCTTTCTAGTTATTTATTCAATATATATGCTTTAATAAAAACTTATAGGTAGAAGGAAGTCTTTCAACATTTCTCTCCAATTCCTTCACGTAGTTCTCAAACTCCCTCTTATTCTTATTAAAAGCCTCATTAGGTTTCCTCATCACAAATGCTTTTGAGAAACAAGAGTAATTCATACCAGCAACAATAAACAAAGATGCAGGATTGGAGTTACCACCTTCATAATAAGTTCTACTATCACCAGTCGCCTTTAAAAAAGGAAGATTATCATAACTAATATCTTCAGTAAGATATTTCCAATAATCACTCTCATCTCTACTGGAAAGATAGTAATGAAGTTCTACAAGTGATCTAAATCCATCAATATTCTTAGGAATATCATAATTGAATAAATCTCTATCTATTTGAGTATAGGTCATCTCTCTTTTAGAAAGACATTCTACAACTCTAAAAAGATTCATAAGTGTTGTTGCAATTCCCGTTGACTCTAAAGGTTCTACAAATCCATAAGATAATCCAACTGCTACTACATTCTTTACCCATCCTCTTTTATATCTCCCTGTCTTAAACTCTACAATATCATATTCCACTTCTCCCACATGATCAAAGAATTCTTTTTCAATCTCTTCCTCAGTAGCAAACTTATTTGTATGAACATATCCTACAGACATCTTATCCCATAAAGGTATTTCCCAACACCATCCATTTTTCAAGGCAACACAGTTAGTATAATTCTTTAATTCCTTTTCTATCCTTTTATACGGGACATTTGCTCTCAATACCTTATTATTAATTAAAGTATCACCATAAGAAACATACTCTTCCCCCATTACTCCACCCAGAAGGAGTGATCTAAACCCACTACAATCTATAAACAAATCTGCTTCATATGTACCATTCTCACACACCAAAGACTTAATAGAACCATCTTCCCTCAAAGTTGCACTCTTAAAAGTATCATCTATAACTTCAACTCCACCATCTTCCGAATACAACTTTAAAAATTTCGCAAACAAATGAGAATCAAAATGATATGCAGTATTAGTTTCTAAATCATAATTACTATCATCAACTAACTTATTCTTTTCTGCTAACATTGTAGAAGCAACAAAGTAATAAGCTGCTCTCTCTGGTGTATAAGTAGACGGAAAAACTTCTTTATTAATAAACCATTGATTCACTCCTTCAAAAGTGTTCTGCTCTTCATGAATTCTACCAAAAGGATAATGAAAATGAGTACCTTTTTTATAAAAATCTTCAAACCTAATGGAAGTCTTATAGGTAGCATTGCAATCTTTCATCCAATCACTATCTTCCAACCCCAAATACTTAAGTAATTCATTAATACTAACAATCGTAGACTCTCCTACTCCAATACTTCCAATACTCTCACTATGAACTACCCTAACATCAATATCTAATCCACAAAGCTGGTTAAATCTTGCCAATGCCGCTGACATAGCAAATCCAGAGGTTCCACCACCTAAAATACAAATACTCTTAACTTTCATTTACTCTCCTTTGGACCGGTAAAGTCGGTAATAAATCAAATGATACAACCGTTCTTGATTTTTTTACTTCAACTGGATGAACGTAATGATGTGTAAAGGAAGGAACAATAAAAAGAGTTCCTTCCTTTACATTCTGAGGATATGCAAGATAGGTCGTATCATTCCTAGGGTCTTGCCAGGGAGCCATAAAACATGTTGGTCTATGCACTTGTGAATCAAAGTCCACATATAAAATACCAGAAAATCCCCATCCTCTATGATTATGAATAGTTTGATGGTCCCCTTTATGGTATCTAACACACCATGCATCAGTCATTCTACAAGTAACTTGTGCTTCTTGGCAAAACTCAGATAATTCAGGGTTTAAAAACTCTGTAAGATAATTAACATAAGTCTTTCCAGAAGTCTGCCTATCAGTTTCAAAAGTCTGAAGGTGAGTTCTAATAAACTTCTGCTTGTTGATGCGATTAAGCAAACCCTTCTTTTTAAACTCCCAGTCATCGACCTCATACTGAAAAGAAGGGTATTCAAAAAGGGGTGCCTTCATCTAGCCGCATCCCAAGCACAATGAGCTCTTTCTCCATCCTGTAAAACATAATGGAAAAAGATTTGATGGTAATAATACTCTACTTTTTCTTTCTCTTTACTAAACCAACCCTTCTTAACTTGAGGAATTGGCAGAACATCTCTCCAATGTGGTCGCTCACACCCCTTATAAAGTAATCCATCCCCAGGATTAAGAACAGCAGAACGTTCTTCACCAGGAACTAATACAGCACTCTTCTTCTCATCAGTATAAGTATCCGGTGTCTTAATCTTAATAGGCCAATCTTTTTCTGGTTGAGGAAGATTAGTACTAATATGCATAGTAACAGAAATCTCACATGCACCCCTATCTGTATGTTTAGTTAAGTCGTGCCCTTCGAAATAATATCTATCATAATAATAGGTATTAAAAAGCTTTCTACCAATTACTTTCTCTAACTTTTGACGAACACCACTGTGAATTTCTTTATATTGAGGATGATAATAACGCGCAAGACTACCTTCTACCTGACTTTCAACCGCAACATGACCAAAGTGGTCTGGATTTCTATCCCAATAGTTTAATTGTCCTCTTATATCAGGAACAGGATGATAAAGTTCTTCAGGATCCCATAAATCTTTTATTACCAAATATCCATCCCTATCAAACTGTTCATTTCTTGTCCAAGCAGTTCCAGAATTTATTCTCTCTTGAACAAGACTGTCTTGTTCTGTCATGAGTTCAGCCATAATTCACCTCCCTATTTCCAACGTGGGCCAACAGTCCATCCAACCAAGGACTTCCTAACTCCTTTGGTTACCTTACGAACTCTGTGTTGTGTACGAGAATCAAATAATGTAATACATCCACGTTTACGAGGTGCAATATAACTCTTTCCTCCCTCATCCAGTAATTGAAGATTTCCACCTTCATAATCATCTGGATCAGAAAGCTGCATTGCAAAAGATAATTTCCTTACCCATTCACAATTCTCATTAATAAAATCTTGTGCATGTTCAGCCGAATTACCACGATTACTTTGTGCTACTGGTTTATACTGTGTAGGTAATCCAGCATCATTATGCCATTTATAAAACTGCCCTTCACTATATCGAGTATATTGCATACTCTCACCATCAATACACTTCAAATCATATAAAAAGTTCTCTCTATTTGCTCTCTGAATATAATTCCACACAAATCCACCCACCCAATGAGTTGTAGGAACCCATGCGTTCTGTGAGTTTCTCTTCTCTTTATTCAATGAATCTCCATATAACTTGGAGTCTGCCATCTGAGGGTCAAAGTTCTCTGTTAAATCTTCTTCTATCAGATCCACCACCTTCTCAGGTAAATCTGTGAAATACCATACACTCTGGAATGCCATATACCTATGATGTATTCAGTTAATTATATAGGAGAGTTTTTAAAAAGTCAAGCAATAAAAAATATTAAATCATGTTAAGACACTTCTATATACCAATTAACCTTTTCAACAGCAGACTTACATTCCTCACATTTCATTACATTCCACCCAAACTGTTCTACTCGATGTATTAGTCCACAACACGGGCACA
>Ga0208011_1000765_pt1 | contig 11940 bp, 25 predicted proteins | sample 7_EtaG_FD_184080 | JGI IMG/M metagenome (GOLD analysis project Ga0208011, IMG submission 184080) | Marine viral communities from the Subarctic Pacific Ocean - 7_ETSP_OMZ_AT15161 metaG (SPAdes) (version 2) | ecosystem: Environmental > Aquatic > Marine > Oceanic | place: Pacific Ocean | collected... | reverse complement strand
GGAGTTAAAATAACTGTCTTTTGATCTTTAGTGGGAGTGAGCTGCTTTATCCTAAAATTAATCACTTCCCTTTTATCGTTAACCTTATAAAAAATTAAAAAACTCGGTAATCCCGCTAATCTTGCTAATTTCTCAGTTGTGGTGGTAGCTTTCCATTTTTGATCTACATCGAAAGTAGTTTCAGCAAGATACAAAGGAGCTTTACATTTCAAACAGATCCCGCAGCAATCTATATCAATGTAACCAAGTTTATTGTCCAGGCTCCTATGCCATTCAGAATAAGGATCTCCTTTATCAAAGTAATTATTACGAGCCATTTATTCTATTCTCCGCTATTTTGAAATATGATGGATCAAGCTCTATACCTATAAATTCTCTGTTTAAATTCTTACAAGCAACTCCTGTACTACCTGAACCCATTGTAAAATCTAAAACCATATCGTTTTCTTTTGTGTAGGTTTTTATGAAATACTCTAATAAAGCTACTGGCTTTTCTGTTGGGTGTATTTTATTTGTTTTTGAACTAAAATAAATTAGATTTTTAGGTAAAGTTTTTTTGTTTGATATTTTATTAATTCCTACTTGATAACTTCCATAAACTTTAGCTTTTTTCCCAACGAATTTTCTTGGTGGTCTAATTTTGCCTAAATCTTTATTTTTTAATTCAGGATTATATAGAACTTGTTTTTTATAAAATATTGATATTAACTCAATAGTTCTTAAAGGTTGTTTATAAGCATTTAAAAAACCTGTTGAGTGTGATTTTTCCCAATACCAATCATATTTAAACCAATCTAAATTTGATAATCTCAAATGACTACTAAAAGGTTCAGTTCCAAACAAAGCTATACAACCATTATCTTTAATAATTCTTTTTAACTCTTTCCACATTGGCTCAAATTGAATGATGCTATCCCACTTACATTGTGTTGTTCCATAAGGTGGATCTGTAAGAACTAAGTCAATGTGTTTGGTTTCAATTTCTTTCATTTTATTTAAACAATCTCCTAGCGTTAAATTAATTTTTGCCATCTATCCTTATGTAATTTTGTTGGTAATTTTTTATTATTTTCTCTTGCTCTTTGATTTTTTTTTCCGCAGCTGTTAGCTTAACCTGGAGATCTTCATTAATCCTTTTATGATCGGAACTAATAGTTAAGATATTAGAGTTTTCCTCAGCTAATCTGCTGCGGTCATCCTTTAACCTAGAAATTTCATCCTCATATTTTTTAATTTTATTCATCATGAGGCTGTCGGTTTCTTTTTTTACAGCATCTTCTCTGGCTAAACCTTCATTAATTTTTAATAGTTCTTTGTCTAAAAAATCAATCACAATCCATACTCCGCATAATGTTTTTTCAAATCACAAATTAAAAGCGGCTCTCCTTTATAACCTTTCTTTAAAAGATCATTTGAAGGATGATTTATTTCACAACAACCCGCATGAAGAGCTGTAGGATATTTATTAACCCAAACCATGTAGGATTTACAAAATTTCTCGTGTTCTTTTGAAAAAGCCAAATCATCCCAAATTAACCAAATATAAAATGCTGCAAACACCACACACAAAATTTTCATAATTTAATTTCCTTTATTTCTTGCACCCAGGATGCCGGTATAGTGTTTAAGTTTCCAACTTCTAATCCATCCTCATCCTCGGAATAGTCGGCAAAGATTGTAATTTTTTCTCTTGTTTGTTTGAGCTTAAAACCATACGAATAACAGACAGCGGGTTGAAGTCGGGTTGCTTTCCCGATTGACATCCATTCATTAGTAGCAAGAGTGTCAAACCACTTAACTTTAACAAATTTGTAATCATGAATTGTTCCTGTTAATTTTTTTCTAGCTTTCTTCCTAAGCATAAAAGTCAGCGGGTTTAACTTTTCCTTTAGTTTTCTTTTTAATTAAATCCATGTTGGCTTTCCCTGGTATCCTCGTGCCATTGGTCCACCTAAAAACTGTACTAGCTGCACTCACTCCTAGGAACTCTGCTAATTGTTGATGGGAATAATTATTTTTTTTTTGAAATTCTTTTAGCGTCATTGTGTATAGCAATACACAATCGTACCAACTTGGCAATCGAACATTCATATTCCGTTGTGGAATAGCGTTGATAAATAAAGGTTTTTTACAACTTAAAATTTAATTTGCAAATAACTTGAATTAATATGCCTATTGTATATATATTGCCAGTATGACAATAAATAATAAGAAATTAAAATTAGTAGAAAACCACCACCAGGAAAAAACTATGGCGAATTTATCTAAGCTATTAAAAGATAATGATATGTCTCAAGTTGAGTTAGCCAAACAACTTGGAAGAGATAAAACAACTGTAAATAGATGGGTAAAAAATTCAAGAGAAGTGGCTTGGGATAATGCAGTTGAAATTGCAAAAGTTTTAAAATGCCATCCTGTTGATATTATTGAAGGTGGTAAATCAGAGGTTTTGTTAAAATATAAATGTTATTGGGATGGAACTATAACAAAGCTCGGTAGAGAAGATCAATACCAAATACCCATTTTTTATGAATGCAACCACAAGAATATAAAAGCTGTATTAATAGAAGCTAGAGGAACTCCAAGTGATGGAGAGATTTGGTTGTTTAATATTCCAACGATTAAAAAATTTTCAAAAAATGCTGTGGGTAAAATTTGTTATTTAGAAAGCAAAAAATTTAAACCAACGATTGCTATGTTGCAGCCTAATGGAGATGGAACTTTAAGTGTTGTCAATAGTTTTAATAAAAAACCTATTAATAATTTAATTAAATTAAATCCATACGATTTTGATGTCGCTGTGCCTGTTAAAGTTAAATACGATCCAGAATAAATAATTCATACAACTTAAATATGTATTATTGTCAATTATGTTGACAATGTGCTTATTTCGTTTGCAATAAATTCCTAAATGTTTACTAATTGTTTCATTGATTTGATTTATGGCATTAGAAGAAAATATTGTAGATAAAGATCTAACTGATTGGATTCAATCTATTAAACCCCTTCCAGAGTGGGTTAAACTTTACAAACTCAACCACCACTCCCCTTCCCAAGCTAATACAGAAGATGACCAATGGGGTTATAAATATTTACACCTCACCCAAGAAGAAAGAAGATTACTTCCCGTTAATTCTCAAATGAAATGCGGAAATTGGATTGGAGAATTGGGTCAAAAGAAATTTGGAAACTATTTATGGCAATACGAAAGACCCAATGGTTTAGTTAAAAAAGAAATTCCACAAGAAAAAAAAATATTTGATGCAGCTATAGATCAATTTAATAAATATATCCCCGTTGATGATAAAGATAAAAGACAACACGAAGAAAATAAACTTGGCTTTGCTTTAACTTGGAAGAATTGTCAGGATGCTATTAAAGAAATTGGTTTAAAAAACCCTATTGAGTGTGAACGATCTGTTGCTTTAGACTTACCAGATTGCCAACTTCCCATGATTGGTAGAGTGGATTTTGAAAATGAACACAACTTCATAGAATTAAAGACAAAATATAAATCTAAAAATAGAGCTAAGAGAGATGGTAGTTATACTTTTTCTTTAAAAAAGATTGCTGATGCTAAAGATGAAAAAATTGAAAAATATAAAGGTTGGTTTAATCACCTACTCCAAGTCGCTTTTTATTATTTAGCTACTCGTAAGAAACCTCACTTAGTTGTGGTAACAGAAGAAGGTTATCATATTTACACACCTGAAAACTGCGTTCAATTAAAACCAAAAAACTTAGAAAGATATTTAGTTAAGATGAGCCAAATCTGTTCTAACAGAGAAAAGATTATGGAGAAACACGCTGGAAAAACTACTTGGGTTGAAGATATTTTATCTAACTTCGATCATTTCTTTTGGAATGGAATGGGAGATCATAAATTAAAAGCTATGAGATTATGGGGTGAATTATGAAAAAAAGAATTACTATAAAATCAAAAGGTGTTGTTTGGCATATCTATCATAGCATACTAGCTTTTGAATTAGCTTTAATAATAGCAATCGAGTTTACAGAATTGATGATGAATTTATGAAAAATCCAAAGCCTATTAATCATCAACAAATATTTTATTTAAAAAATAAAAAGCTTACAGAATTAGTTGAAAACAAAAAAAAGGTTAAGTCTTTTTTTAAGATAGCAATCATTACTTTCTTGCTAATTGTTATCGCCTCCCTTGGAATAGGTATTTCAACTAATAAAGATAACCAGGTGCTTAGTGAATTGCAGCAGCTTTATACTAAGCCTTGGTTGTCAGAAAGATATTATGGGTAAAGTAGTTAATTTTCCACAAACTTTAGAAAAGCATTTATTAAAATTAAGAACCAATGGTGGAATCTATGAATTTGATAAAGGGAAATTTGCTATTAAACATAAAGAGGTAGAACGCTTGGCAAATGAATATGGAATTGAAACAGATATAAAATTAGAATATTGCGATTTAACTAAAGGAACCGCAGTTGTTAAAGCTGTAGCAAAATATCAAGGAAATAAATTTACAAGTTTGGGAGAAGTCTCTCCATTAAATAATGAATTTCCATACCCAATCGCTGTGTGTGAGAAAAGAGCTGCGGATCGAGTTATTCTTAAAGCTTTAAATATTCATGGAGATTTATATTCCCAATCCGAGCTACCCCCTAAACAAAGAAATGAAAAAAAAGGAATTAAATTAGATCATTCAGAGTTAATTTTAGAAAGAATTAACAACGCATCACATCAAGCAAATTTAGAGCAACTGAAGAGAGATAATAAAGATTTTATCTTACAGCTTGCTAAACAAGATTCTTCAAAGGCTAAAGAAATAATGACAGCTTTTGAGAATAAAAAGCAGCAATTAAATAATGGAGGAAAAAAATAATATGGCTGACTACAAAAACAAACCTAAAGATCCTAATTGGGTATGTACTTTTCAACTGAAAAGGAACGCAGATAAGGATCCTAGTAAACCAGAAACTAAAAACAGACCCGACTTTGTTTTGGTGAATAGTGAAAAGAAAAATAAAAAAGGAGACTTTTTTAAAAAGAATTTTACTGTGCATGGTAACTGGTGTGAGGCTTCTGGGTATATCCAGGATGATAAGTCTCTTAAAATAACGATCAAGAAAACTGGCACTATTGAAGCTGCACCGCAGCAAGGTAATGATGGTTTTATGGATCAATTCTAAAGGGGAAACATGAAGTATGGTTTAACGAATAAACAATTAAAATTATTTAATTATATTAAATCATATATGAAGAAAAAACCTATCGCACCTTCTTACGAAGAAATGAAGGTAGCGGTGGGTTTGAAATCAAAGTCTGGCATTGGAGCAATATTACAACAACTAGAAGATAGAAAATGGATAAAAAAATTAACGGGAAAACATCGAAGTATCCAAATCAACCGATAACTTTATCTCCCGATCCTAATACGAATACTTTAATTAGTAAAATTTTGGATCGAGACAAGGAAGGGATGGATAAGTTCGGGTTGACAATGCGGCAAGTTATGTTAAAAAATCCTATCGATTGTAAAAAATGGCTTAATGATGCTTTAGAAGAATCAATAGACTTTTCAAGATATTTAATAGAAGCAATCTTATCTTACCAAAATTTAGCTGAAGAGCATAAAAAATTAAAAATTAAATACGAAAAATTATTAAAAAAAAATAAAGATTTAAAAGAAACTAATCAATGGATGTATGAACTTCCATGAGTAAAAGTTTTTTAAAAATTTGGAACGGAGAGTGTAGCTTTACAGCTAGAGAAACTTTTGGTTCCTTAGACGTAGCTGCCAAGAAGGTAGTGCCAAGCACAGCTGCGAAAATAGTAGTGGATGAAAAAAGTATCCGCTATCAACACAGCACCATAAAGGAGGTTGTAAATGATAACACACTACCAACACCTGGAAGATCAAATCCAGGTAAAGGAAAAGGAGAGAAAAAAGTTGAACGCAAAGATAACAAAACAGCTAAAAAGTGAAACTGTTAATCCTAGCATCGCTGCTCTCTCTAAACAAAGCCATTCAACTTTAATAGATATATTACAGTTGAAGGATGAACAAAGTATATATAACCAAGTTTAATTAAGGTTATATCATTCAAGTCAAAGCTTCTTAACTGAAGCATACCCCCCCCTTACGCCTACTGAAAGTTGTCTAATTGGCAATGTAATATCATTATAATTTACTATATTGACAAGCTGGCAATAACTATGCTAGACACTCCTAGTTATGAAAAAAACAATAAATAAAAAAAAAGGAGGAACAATGCAAAAAACAATAACTAAATATGAATTAAGATTTAATCGTTTAATGAAAGATATTGAAAGAGAGCTGCGTAATGAATAAGAAAAAACAAATACCTCACATAGATGCGTGGTTATGGGAGTTAGATTTATTAAGAGTTAAAACTTCTTATGGTAAAAAACATATTTGGTGTGGATTTGGAAAAAATGGAGAAGATTTAAAAGGTAAAGAATATAGTACTTATTTTAGCAATCTTCTTGGTACACCTAAATATGATAATGGAATAGATTATATTTGTTATGATAGAGGTATGACACCACTACAAGCTCTTAAATGGTGGGGTCGTCAAGATTATCCCAATGAATCTAAAAATCCAAAACTACCTAAAGTTAATAAAGATTTTGTAAAAGCTAGAGAGTTTGCAGAAAGAGAAAATGCTAGACTTTATAAAATGCAACAAAAACTGGAAACAAAAACTAAAGGAGCTGCATAATGGAAAATAAATTTAATCAACATTTAGGAAAGAAGCTTAGGTTTAGAAGATTGGAACTAGGTTTAAATCAGACAAAGGTTGGAGAGGCTTTAGGATTTACTTTCCAACAGATTCAAAAATATGAAAAAGGAACTAACGGGGTAAGTTCAGAAAATTTATTATCTCTTGCTAACTTCTTAAAAGTTCCTGTTACTTATTTTTATGAGGGATATTCTAAATATGTAATACCTATCCCACCAACAACTATAACTATAAAGGAGGCGGTTAATGAAGTTTAAAATCTGTAAAGTTAAAAGAAAAACTAAATCTGTCTTGGTTGTTCAAGCTATGGATGACCAAGGTAAAAAGAAAAACTTACAAATATTTGAACTTAATCAGAAGAGACAAGCTAATGCTTATGTGGAAGGATTAAAGAGTGATGATCCAGATATGGTTATGCCTAAAGAGGTTCCTTTTAAGCTTGCTTTTAAAGAGTATAAGAAAGACATATTAAAGGATCAGTTTAAGGTTCAAGAGTATAGACTAGCGATTTGTGGCTATATAGACCACCATATATCGCCATACATTAACAAAGAGCTATTAGGAGACTATACCTACTACGATTTTGAAAAGAACTACTTACCGAAGCTCCTAGCCTCAAAAGCGACAAGAGTTCAGAATCTTCCAGGTGGAGGTACAACTATAATTAGAACCAATAAAGCTTTAGGTAAGAAAACTATTAAGGATACAGTTGCTAACTTTAAGCTGTTTATAAAATACGCATTAAATAGAAAGTGGTTTATTGATAGAACTATTCTTGATTTTAAATTCAATAAAAACTTTTTCCAAGGAGAGAATACTAAGAAGAAGTTTATGCCTAAGTATAAGGATATAGTCTTATTGGTAAATTCAGAAAAGGATTTATTAAACAGAGCTTTATTCCATACCGCAGCTGAGACGGGTTGCAGATTAAATGAGTTATTAGGTTTAACTTATTCTGATATAGATTTTAAAAGCAATCCTAAAACCATAAGCTTAAACCATAGTATAGATAAGTGGGATGATTTTAGAGAGAATTTCTTAAAGACAGAAAGCTCTAAAAGAGTTGTTGAAATATCGGATAATCTTGCACAGATCTTAGCCTCTTGGATTAGACAACAAGCTAAACCTAAAAGAGCTGGTCAATACAGACTTGTCTTTGGATCGGTTTCTAAGAAGATGGCTAAAAGAAGAGTTCAAAGATCAGCAGATAAGCTTGGTATAAAATGGGAAGGTGGAATATCTCCGTTTAGAAAATTCAGTTATTCTTATTTGAGGGATACACAAGCTTTAACGGATAAGCAGTTGCTTAGAAGGTTAGGCTGGACAAACTCTGATACTCCTGACAGGTGGTACTATAGAGACTTGGATCACAATAAAGAGAAAAGAACTCAAGCAATCAATAATCTTTTAGAAGGTTAGTCTTGTCAATAATGAGCTATCGTCTATTCAAGCTTACGTTAGAAATGCACCACTTTGATACCTTTGAAAAGGATCATATCGTTCAAAAGAAATACAAAGAATATTTAGAAGAACGCAAAAAAAAAGACGGGGAAAAGCTCCCCGTTTTAAAAGTCTCTGTCTAATTTTATTTAGTCTCTGTTTTGGTCTCTGTTTGTTAAATTAATTAACAATACCAATGGTTGTCCGTTGTATTTGAACCTGTAGACTACAACCCCAATTAAGTTAATGTTTACAACACTTCTACCTAAAATAGAAACTAAATAGTTGCCAAAAATCCATATAAATAAGCATTGATTTATAAGTGATATATCAGATTGATTTATCGTGTAGTCTCTGTTTAGTCTCTGTTTTTATAGAAGTTCTGGCTGTAGCGAAGCCTGGTATCGCATCTGCTTTGGGAGCAGAGGATCGTTGGTTCAAATCCAACCAGCCAGACCAGAGCTTTTCTCATCATCTTTTTTCATACATTGATAATGAGCTTTAGTCTTATCTGCGAAAGCTACAAAGCTCTCGGTATTAACCATATCCCTTTTGCAATACCTACAGGGTCCAATATGAAGAACTGTTTGAGCTGGCTTCTTCCAGGTTTTCTTAACCATTACTGTAAAGGATTTGAAGCTTTAGCTTTCATTTCCTTAATCGTAAGATTAAGTAATTCTACTTCCGTTTGTAGTACCGCAATATTTCTATCGTTCTTACCAATAAGTGCAGCAAGAGGTGTAAGATCGGGTGCTGTCTGTTCAGATAAATTGTTTAGTTGTGTTTGCATTTCTCCAAACTTTGCAAAGCCACCACCGATTGCTATAACGGCAGCTATCAATGCAGCTATACCCGCTAGTTGATCTTTAAGTTTACCCATTTTTTAGCTCCTTTAATTTTAAGATGAGTCTTTGTTTTTCATAATTAATATCTTGTAGGATTTTATTTTTAATAAACAATGGATCCTTCTCCATATAACTTACAAGACTTACTTCATTATAGATCTTTCTATTATCTATAATAAAATTCTGATTCAAATAAATATCTTTAGTTTTATAAAATGCCTGGTTGAGATAAGCATTAAGACTATTCTCTCCAGACATTGCATCTAACAAAATAATATTTTTAACCTCAAGGTTTTTAGCGGTATCTTTAACTACTGCATCTACCTTATCCATAGCAGCATCTAGCTTAGAGACTTTAGTATTCTTAGTTTTGCTCTTAGTAGATACTATCTTTTTTTCTTGTTTTTCTTCTTGTTTTTCTTTTTGTTTTTCTGGTTTTTGTTCTTCTTGTTTTTCTTCTTTTTCATTTGTTTTTTCCTCTCTGGCAGTTGATTGTATTATTTGTTTTGCAATAGCTTTAGGTTTCTTTTCTTCTTTAACTTTCTTTGTTTGAACCGCAGCAGTTGTTGTTGTGTTAGTTGCTGTTGATGTAATCTGAGCTTTAACTACCTTAGCTCCTGTTTTCTTTTCAAACTTTTTAATAGCTGCTGTAACTTGAACCACCTTAGTTTTATTAGGTAAAGGTGTTGCTGCTATTGTTTGTACCTTAGCTGCTAAAGTTTGAGTTTCTTCTTTAATCTCAACACTTATAGCCTCTTCAATTTCAGTAGCATTAATAGCATTACTAACTTCATTTAAAGCTGTTTGTGTTTCTACTTCTAAAACTACATTCTCATACGTCATAGTTAAAGAAGCACCAAGTAGATTGGGTCCACCAAGATTACCTGGGTTTGTATTGTTATCTATTCCTGTCCAAGTCCAATCAAAAGAATTAGAGCCTGTTCCTGTATAGATAACTTGGTCAGTATATTTATCAGCATTAGAATAATAATGACTATCAGTATTTCTTATCTGATCTACTGATGCTAAAGTATTTCCATTCGTATCTAATATCTTGACAGTTGTTTTAAAAGTATCTCTTGCACCAGCTCGATCTCCACACTCATTGGAAGATCCATCCCACTCACAGTTTTGAACAATGGTCGTACTATCTAAAGTAATTCCGTTATTTAATTTATCTTGAGTAGTGGTGTCAGAGTTGGTTGTAATATTTAATAAAGAACCTGTTGCATTAACTGTTCCTGTACCTGTGGTTTCAATTTCGTTAGAGTGGCAAGTGGCATTACTTACTGTAAACTCTCCACAGCTTGAGGCAACATTAGGTATATTGTTATCTACACTTTGAGCTGATGACGCATTGTCTCCAGCATTAGGAAGTAGATTACCTGTCGTGATCTCTTCTGCTGAAGTTGTAAGGGTTAATATCATCAGCAAAAGTATTGATAGTATATACCGCATAAACCATTACTCCTGTAAATAAAAGAAACCAAATCATTTTAATTTCTCTATTTTAATTTTGTTTTTCTTTTGTTTTTCAAGCGATACATACTTTTTATAACTAGGCATTTCGTAATTGTATTTACTAACTAATAAGTTGTAGGCTTTCTCTCCTATTTCACCATCTACTGGACAATAAGTTTTACTCATAAACATAGCTTCAAAAACTCTTTCATCACTACATAACAAACTAATTGCAGCTACTTTCATTCCCATTTGACTTAGGGTTTTAGATAAAGCAATCAGTTCGCAAGTCTTGTCTTGATAAGATTTACCACCTGATACTCCAATAGAAAAAGTCTGTATTCCACCTGATAAAGCAATGGCACAATTATTAGAAGTGTTTACTCCTGTTGAGGTAGCTGTCGGTGGAGAAGATCTAAGATTAGATGTATTATTGCTAGTCGTGGTGCTACTGGATGTGGATCCGCTTTCATAAGTTGTAGCTCCCCCACTATAATTTCCTTCTATAGCGGTGTTACTACCACTAACATTAGTCTGGGTTGAGCCAGCGTACACCGATGTTGTTAGTAGTAAAAATAATATAATTAGTTTTTTCATTCTCCCTCATAATTATTCTAAAATAATTTTCTTAATGGATTGTGTTCCATCAATATTAGTTTCTAATTCTGCTTTAGTTTTAATACACTTGTATTCTATGTTTTCATTAATCTGTCGTGATGCCTCTCGCTTATGCTTTAAGCAGACACTCATTGAGTCTTGAATACGATGTTCTTTAATCTCATGATTTACGAACATTAAAAGTGCTACAACAATTTCCATTTAAAATATAACCTTAATAACTAAATAAAGCATGATAAAAAAATACATAGCTACAATCTGAGCAGCAAAAGGATGATTGGGTAACATTAATGAGTACCTCCATTTTTATTAGCTCTAACCTTGTCTTTTAAAGTTTCAATATCTAACAGAGCTTTCTCTAATTGCTTACCTATAAATTCAATATTGACTTTATTGTGCATCATATCTTCGATTCTAACCTCAATCTTTTCTACAGTTTTATATAGCTCCTCTATCAGCATAAACTGCTCTTGATCTACTGGCTTCTGATGGCTTTTCTTTAAAAGATCAGCATTGAATAATTCTCTTGAAGTTTCTAATGAAGTAAGACGAGTAGTGATTTCAGTATAAGCAAAGATACCCATAGCAACAGCAGCTAATAAAGCTAAAAGATTTCTTACAGGCAAGCTTACATTTGTATTATCGTTTATCTTCATTTTCCTTGACCCCGAGTTTTTTTAGTTCGAGGTATTCTTTTTGAAACTGATTTTGCGTGTCTGCCTGGTCTCTTTTTTGGAGTTCGTTTATGATAATTGTTTACTCCATAGAGAGGTTTCTTCTTCGCCATTAGAATAAAACTTTTTTAATCTTATCTATAAAACTTGGTTTTTGTTTTT
>Ga0208011_1000762_pt1 | contig 11979 bp, 3 predicted proteins | sample 7_EtaG_FD_184080 | JGI IMG/M metagenome (GOLD analysis project Ga0208011, IMG submission 184080) | Marine viral communities from the Subarctic Pacific Ocean - 7_ETSP_OMZ_AT15161 metaG (SPAdes) (version 2) | ecosystem: Environmental > Aquatic > Marine > Oceanic | place: Pacific Ocean | collected... | reverse complement strand
CTAATGATAACCTAAACTCTCCACCTTTAGCACTAGTAAAACCAACTTCAAAGGTTTTTATTGCATGAGCAGAAGAACCAATAGCAACACTCTTTGCAAGTTGAGCAGAACCACTATATCCAGTAAAGTCAAAAGCAGTGCCAGATGTGCCAACTACAGTATAGTCAGCATCTAAATCTGCTCCAGTGTTAAGAGTGAGATTGACACCATAGGCTACACCTGAACTGGGGTCAAAAGTAAGAGTGTTTTTAGCCATTAGATAGTGCTTTTAGTAAAGTTTTGATTTCATTAATATCATCCTTTAAGGATTTTAAATCATCCTCCATATTATCTATTCTATCAGTTCCTTGCCTTCTTTTAGCACGGATAGAAATATAATTATTATATTCAGATGAATTAGTATTCAAAATAGCATTGGTATTATCATCTCTGATAAGATTGCTATGTCCTTCTACTTTCATATTAGGCAAGAGCAAGTACTCTAAGATTCCTCATTCTAGGTGGTTGTGCCTGATTAGTACCAGTTCCAACTAATTTGATACTAAAGTATCTGAATGTAGGAATATTATCAATACTAAATTCATAATCATTCCATACTACTTGATTTGAGTTATATGCTACAACATCAGTTTTAGGGAATAATTTATCAGGAAGACCATTATTTTTAGCAGGATCTATAACTTGACCAGAAGGTAATAAATTAGTATATCCTGGGAATGGTTGATAAACTAATTCATCATTTGGACTTTCTGATATAGCATAGAATGCTCTAATATCACTAGTAATATTAATGTGACCCTCCATATGAATCTTAATTGAAGTTGCTCCGTCTTTCAAAGTAACTGGTTTTGATGCATATACAAAAGCATTAGGATCATCCTTCAATGTATCAACTCTATTATCAGTAACCCAATCATCTATTGGATTATTAATTCTATTAGAAGTAAGAATAACACCAACTCTATCCAAATCTACTACAGGAGATAGATAAGGATCACCCCCATAAAGAGATAAATTCATAGTGAATGACTTATTATCAGGAAGAGTTGTTAATGATGTTGTTTCATTAATTCTAGAAGCAACCATTCTAGGAGTAGACATATAATTATTACCAACCAAACTAATATCTTCAAACCCTTTATCTACGAAAGGAGGTTCTGATCCATCTATACTAGATGCTGTAACAGTTCTAATTTGACCTGTTAGATTAGTTCCTGGTGGTGTTATATTTTGAACTATTGGAGTTATTATTTCAAATGGTATATTTTCAGTAGAAAGAATCTTAGTACCACCAGTAGATTTAGTTTGATTAAAATGTAATTTTGGAAGACTAGTACCTACTGATCTATCTAATCCATTGCTAGACATATCCACTTTAATATTAAAGTAATCTAATCCTCGAGGATTAGCAACAGTTGCATCTGCTATATTATGATTAGTATTAATCCTTCTCAAAGATACTCCATTTAATTCATACTTACGAAGATAATCATTATCACTATGACTAAGAGTTTGAGTAGAATCAACTCCTCTAGTAACACCAGTTAATGTATTGTTAGATACTCCACTATAAGATAGAATTTCACTTCCAACTTTAACATAACCTAAGTTTGTAGATCCAACACCCACATTCTCAAATTCGGCAAAGTTTGTTCCATCATCTACAATAATAGATCCTGTTGATGAAGAATCATAATCTGCTGCTAATTGAGTAGCAGGTACATCTGATTCAATATCAGTAAAGGTTACTGTATTTTGATTGGAATACATTCCATGATTCTTTTGATTTACCTTAATATGTAAACCATCTGTAGTGGTTACTGGATCTCCAGATAACCAAACATTTCCACCAGCAGCATAATTTAAAACTGTAACACCAGCACCTGTTACATATTTGAAGGTTTTATTAACACCAGTAACAAAATCACCTTGAACATTATCTAATACAAATTCATTATTTCCAGTAAGTCCAGCTATAGTGAATTTACTTCCACTTCCAAGAGAATTGATACCTACAGATGTTATTCCAACTACATCTCCTAAAAGATATCCACTACCACCACTTAATATAGTAGCAGCAGATGCTACTCCATTAGTAATAGTAATATTAGCAGTAGCATTTCTACCATAACCACTAATAGTATTAAGTGAAACATTCTGATATGTCCAAGCACCTGAAGATGGAGTAAATCCAATTCCAGAGTTTGTAATAGTTAAATTACCAGTTGCAGTTCCTGCTACACCAGCCAATCTTCCTGTGGCATTACTTCCTTCCTGTTGGACTATATTACCTACAGTTATTGCACTGTCTGATATAGTAGTATTAAATCCAATTCTAATCTTATTAGAATTAATGGATAATGAATCTTTTAATAAAGGTGCAATATCATCTGAATAAGTCACTAATGGTGGATTATTAAAATTAATAGTACCAGTTCTAGACTTGAATCTTGCTTTATAAAGAGTGAATTTTAAATCTTCATATTGACTAGCATTCCAAGTTTCCCCATTTTGAGATTTAAATAAAGATCCTAATGTAGGTTGAGCACTAACAACTACTTGTTCAGCTTCTGGTCTATCCTTTGTTTGGACATCAACTTCGCCCATTCTAGATATCCAAGCAGTATACTCATTACTATTAGAAAGAAGAACTAATGCATAAGATTGTCCTCCTGGTAAGTATACTGGAGAAGGGAATGCAATTCTAGTAATAACACTAGCATCATCAGATACGTTAATATCTTCTGGATCTAATACCACTTCTCCAAAAGGAATTATTTCTGTAGTAGGAACTCCCAACTTCATTGTCCTTAACTGAACACTTACAGGTAAGAATTGATCTTTAGAACCAAAGTAAAGATCTACCTTAGTAACAAAAATTCCAGAAGCATCTTGTACAAAGAATGATTGTGCAAGGGGATCGTTAACACCCTCTCCACAATGATCAGTCATACCAGCTATATCTGCTTTACTCTTACCAGATATTTCTTCTACAGTATCAAAGGTTGCTTTAACGGCATCAGCATGTGCTTCTCCAAAAGCTTTTTTATCAGCTTCAGAAGTTTCTTTTGCCCAGGTAGCATGTTCTACCATTCTACTTTCAATAGCTGCAGACGTTGCATTTGCACCTAATTCAGCAACAATAGATGCAGTCCAATAAGTAGCAGCACCTTCACTCAAATCATTATCATTTCCAAATACTGTTTTATAAGCAGATGCAATAGGATCATTTAACTCAACGTGAGTGTCTGTTCCTTCTGCATTAGATTTAACATTAATTCCAGTTCCTCCACCAGTGTCGTAATTAAGGGAAGAAACTTTAGTTTGGAAATCCTGAATCTCACTAAATCCAGTACCTTCAGTACTACCAGTTACATTAGTTACTGTAGCTGACCCTTTTGTTACATCATCATAAATATTTGACCCCTTAACCCAATTTACTTGACTACCGCTACCACCATTACCAGTATATCTTTGATCTATTACATTACTAGCTGAAGTGGAAGTAGTCTCTCCTGTTATAGACTTGCTTTCTACTTTTGTTAGAATATCACTATGAATATTCTTTACACTTATTATAGTGGACTGGAGAGTATCAATACTTCCAGTTGATTCAAATATTCTAGTTGCATCAGAAGCAACATTCTCTGTTAATTGACTATTAACATTACTGGTTGTAAGTCTAAATACCTTTTTACCTGTATCAAATTTTGGTGTAGTTATATCATTAGGATTTGGAATAAAGAAAGAACCAATAACACTACCTAGACTATCACTTCTAAGTCTTACATTAGAAATTGAAGCTTGAGCATTAGATGTTTGTCCTACTAAATTAAGTCCACTTTCAACATATCCATAATAAGTATTATCTGCTTTTTCAGCTAAACTAACCAAATCTATATTAAGAATAGAAGATGTAGAAGAATATAATTCAGGAATAATGGATAAATTGGAAGCAGTAGATGAATTATTAGATGTTGTTGTAGAAGAATTAGGAATAATATTATCAACTATAATAGCACCTAAAGTTCTTCCTACACCTTCCTTATAAAGAGGAGTAAACTGATAATAAGGATTAGCAGTATAAACCCCAGTAGGAGCATCGAAAGGTCCACGTTTATGATTGGATTGCGCTACTTTAAATCTAATTAATTCATTTCCACTAGAATCAGTACCTATAACAGTTTCCCCTACTGCAAAGGTTCCAGTAGTCATTGAGATTTCAAGAAGTTTAGGAATAATATACTTGGATACATCTTGACCATCAAAGAATCCATAAAGACTAGTTGAAGGTTTTAGAGTTCTAGCATCAAATTTAATGTTTCTAGATCTCATATGAGCACTTATTTCAGTATTAATTACCTTAGGTCCTTCATTAATAGTACTAAATGTTTCTCTAACAATCTTTTTAGATGCTGTTCTAGAAGATGTTCCTACGCGTGTTCTACTAGTCCTAGTAGTTTGTATTAAATTATTATTAACCCAATTACTACTACTGCTAGAGCTTTCATTAGTCCATCCAGTCCAATTGTCATTCCAAGAACTCCATGTTACAGGACCATATCCAGTTCTTGAATCAAATCCGCCAGCATCTAACTGTTCATTATCTTCAGTATATGTTGTAAGATCCTCATTTTTAGCTTCAAGCACTACCTGATCTACCCATATATCAGAATCAGGAAGTAAATTTATAGTTCCACCATAATAACTTACTAGATATGGAGTAATATTTTCAACTCTAGTAGCAAAAAGTTGTCTTATATGTGCCTGATCATCATAATCTAAAGTCAACACTCTTCCAGTTTTTCTAATTCCGTTAGAGCTGTTTAAATCTACCTTCAAATCAAGTTCAGTAGTGTATGGAGCAGGTCTTAATTCACCATTATGATAATCAATAGAATTCTTTACTATAGTAGTTTTAAGTTGCTGTTCTGTATTAGCAAAATCATCTACAAAGAAACCTGATTTAAATCTATTTAATCCATCAGTATCAGTTATTTGCATATTTAAAGTATTACTTTCTAATAAAGAAAGTGATGTATAGAATTCTAAATTCTCAATTCTCTTTTCAAGTTTATTGATATCACTCATCTGATATCTCTTATAATTTGCAAGAGTTATACTTGCATTATTAACATTAAAAAGATATGCTGGAAGTTTTATAGAAGCTACTTCTAAAGCTCCATCAATAGGAAGTGGCCATTCAGGACTTTCTGCTGGAACTCCTTTAACTAATTGGAATAATCCATTCTTACTTAAATATATTTTATCAAGTCTAGGAAGATAGAATGAATAATCTAATATAATAGATTCATCAGATGCTAAAATATTTTGAGCAGAATTTCCTGATGAAGTAAAACTTCTTCCTAAAAATTCGAAAGGAGAATATGAAGTTCCTGAAAAATCAGAAACCCTTGGCCTTATATCAATAATATCACTTACTCTTGTATCATTAATTATAGGTAAATCTTTATAATCAAAATTATTATAAGAACTAACAGTAGTTACATCTCCAGTATCTGATGCTGTAAAATATGCAGATTCAAATACAATAAGTAATTTTTTAACTGGAGAATCATATCCAGATTTTCTTATTAATCTAGAATAATCATAAATTGTACTTCTTTGACCATCATCATATGTAAATTCATCAGTAATATTATGAGACCCTAAAGCAAGAGTTCCTACTGTAGCAGTAATATTAGATTCCTGGAAAGTAACAGTTTCTCCAATTTGAAGATTATAATCATTTAAAAGTGAATAGTTAATTGCAGAGTCGCTATTTTTACTGACATAAAGTCCTATAGATTTACTAATATCTCCAACAAATTTTTCACCTATTAAAAGATCTCCTGTCTTTGCAGTAGCACTATTAATGGATGTTAAAGTTAATATAGGTAAAGATGGATTACTTACATTATTAGATTCAAATACACTATAAACCTTGGTTACGTCGGGAACATTTAAAGAAATTTCCTCATCCTGAACCCTAGTACCATAAACAGTATTATATGTTAATCCATCGTTTAAAGTAGTAGTTCCAATACCTGATGTAGAATTAGCTGATCCTACTACAGTTAATAGAGTAATCTTTTTCTTTTCTTTAATCTTTTCTTTTACATTTATTTTACGTAGTGTTGCTATTAATTTAGCACCACTATTAGTACCCAATCCATTAATAATTATTTCAGTAGATCCAGTATTAAAATCAAGTTTATCTTTTGACAAAGATTCTGTTACTCCATCAGTCCTTATTAAAACATATCTTTCCTCATCATAAGGTAAGAAAGTTTCTTCAGCACTTCCACTGCTAATAGCACCAGTAGAATTATCTGTTATATTTACATCAAATTGTTTTCTAATTGTAATACTAGAATCTGTTAAATCTACATCTGAAACATTATTTTTAGGTAATTTAGTATATAAATTATTATCATCTGAAGATTGGAATTGAGAACCTAATATCTTAAAGTTAGATGGATTAATTCCTCCTACACTAGAAGGTAATCCACCATCACATATACCAGTAACACTAGTAACTCCAGCAATAGTTAAAGAATTTTGAGATACACTTTCTACCCTTGCATAAGAAACAGTACTTTTTCCTGGATTAGTATATTCTACAATATTTCCAACTGTAACAATTCCAACAAAGAATTTGCTTGGATCTGCACTAGTAACTGTAGAAATTCCTGTAGATGCTCCTGATGTAGGAGGTTCTGTAATATTAACTTCACCTATATTTGAAAATAAACTTTGCTTTACATCAGCATTAAAAGTACTTGCTGTACTTACAGTACCGTTAATAGATTTAATATCACTAGTAGTATAAGCAGTAGATCCAGCAGATATATATCCACTTTCTATACCATTAAATATAAATTGTTCTCCTGTAATAAATGATCCTTTAGTATTATATAAAGTAACATCTGTTGAATTACTTACAGAATTTCTTAAATATCCAATAGCACCACTAGATTTTCCTTTAACATGAGTAGGAACAGATAATGTGGTTGGATTATTTAAAGCTACTTCTGTATAGGATTGAATATCATATAGAGCAATATCCCATTCATTTTCATCTGCATTAGAAGCATTATAAGAACCTGATTCTAATGCAAAATCATATACACGTGCTAATCCAATCTCCTTACCAGCAGCACTCGTACCAATTCCAGTAATTCTTTCATCTCTTAAACTAACAGTATAATCAGTACCTATTCCTATAATAGGAGAACCTAAAACATTGTTTAATGTGAAAGTAGGTCCAGTAACATAATTAACACTTTGATTTTCTAAAAGTTTTGTAGTTCTTGGTTTCTCAAAATCTAAAAAAGTAGGAGTTATAGTTTCTGTTTCAAATCCTTCAATATAAGCTTTTCCTGGAGACAATCTATATGTTCCTAAATCATCAGTAGGAGTATTGTTATTATATGTTTGTTGAGTAGAATTAAAGATTCCATTATTTCCTTCATAATCATTTAAAGTATTTCTTACATTAATAGAAAAAGGTTTAATATAATAATTACCAGATTCATCAAAAGTTCTCTTAGCTAACTCATTTCCTAATTCATTATAATCATTTTCATTACGTACATAAATTAATTCACCATTTCTAATTTTCATCATTTCTATGAAATTAGAAGGTTTAATCTGATCAGGAGTTAAAGCTACTAATCGTACTCTTATATGTAATCTATCAGCTCCTGGTGCAGTGTAATTGCTAAATCCAGCTGCATTATCATTCAAAGATTGATCTAAATCAGGAGTAACAATAGATTCTTTAATAGATAATCCAACATTAAAATCTACAAATCTATTATATGGATCTAAAATAATAGTCTGAGGTGGTACTTCTATAAAATATCCTCTTACAAAATAAATGCCAGAAGATAATACAGCTGCCCCTCCAACAAATGCTGCATCAGAAGGTACTACTTGAGCAATAGGTTCTCCTGGTTGGAAAGTTATACCTTTAGTAGTAGTAAATACTTTATTATCTAATAATAAACTCTCTCCTTCAGAAAATACTTCATTATCTTCCCCTCCAGTATTTAAATACGTAAGAAATAAGACATACCAATTTCCTTCAGTAGGTCTACCAATATATGATTTTATTTTAGCTTTTACACCAGACTCACTACCAATTACTACTTTTCCTACTAATTCAGACAAATAAGATAAAACATCAATACCTTCATTAGATGTTTGAATTCTAATTGATGGATATGCACCATTATATCTAACACCGCCACCAGTTACAGAAGCTCCATCTTTAAAAACATGCTGTCCAAATTTTTCAATTTGGCTCTGAAGAATTGATTGAATTCCAGTTAATTCACGTGCTTGTACAGGTAAACCAGGTTTAAATAATATTTTACAATAATTACCTGTATTATCATAATCGTCAAAATATGGAGCGACGTTTAGATTAGTTTCCTGTGGCATGATTCTTTAGAATTGCAAAATGACTTTAATATCTTCTCTTTGGTTAGCAGACCTAGTAATAGAAGGTCTGTTATCAACATAAATTATATTTCCAGAGTACTTTTTAACTTCAGGATTAGAAATTCCTTGATTAAAACTCTGTCCCAGGTAATAGGTTCTATTATTTATTACAGTACTTATACCAGGATTACCTGATGTGCCAAAATTAGTATCTATACCCAAAGTACCTTCATTACTAGCAATATTAACACTTCCCCCACTTGTAGGATTTGCTGTAAATGCATGTAAAGAATAACCATAAGTAGGATCTGTTTTTAAAGATCCATCAGTATTAAATCCCACCAAACTTTTATCTTGCCAATATTTCAATACTCCAGTTGTTTGATCATAAGAGACCACTCTACCTACAGCAGTAGAACCAACCCCAACAGTTTGGGTTACTTGCCCATCTAAATTAAAAGTAGCAGTAGTATATCCTGCTCCTATTAACTTTAAAGAATATAAAGAGCTAGCTTTGGAAAGATTTAAATTTGCAGTGGAATCAAAAGCTTGTGGATTTTCTACTATTCCAATTCTAGCAATTTGATTTCCAGTTATAAAATCTGGATTTTCTGAGTCATTTTCAATTTTAGAATAAACTAGAACATTAGTTGCTCCCAACTCCCTATAAATATCTGATCCATGACCTCCTTGAGGAGGGATAATAACATTAAATACAGGCACTGTAGTTCCTGTAGGAACACCTCCAGTAGATAAATCTACAGTTCCATAAGTATATCCAGAACCACCCTTTGCAATATTAATAGATTCTACTTTAGCATCATTATTAATAACAATAGTTGCTTCTGCACCAGACCCATCACCACCGATTGGAACTCCAGTATAAGTTCTATTAGCAGTTCCTATACCAGCCCCTCTATTAGTGATAGTAACAATTTTTAATTGTCCACTACTAGATGCATTATCTCTTACTGCAGCATTATTTGTACCTGTTTCCCACTCAGTAGGAACTGGCATAAAATTGGTAGAATCAAATTTTGCAATATCACCAGGTTTAATAGTATAAAGATATTTCCATAGATAACCATCTCCACTATCACCTGCTGCTTTTGGTTCTAAATCTGTAAATGTAGGTTGGTCTAAAGAAGGTCTTCCTGTAGTATTTTCTGGATCTGTGCCATTTTGTAAGCAAATATAAACCTTATAATCCTCATTTACTATGAAATATTTTGCGGTATATAAATTAGTTGCTCCTGATGGTTGTGCAATATTTGTTCTACTAATATCACCTCTATACATATCATAGGTTATACCTGATGTCCATGTATGCTTACTAACTACACTACGCACATCAGAAGTAGTAATCTTCTTCAATGCAATCATAGTATCCCAATAATCATCTTCCTGATCAAAACTATCTTTAGGTGAAGGAGGATTACTCTCCCAAGTAGAAGAATAATTAGTGGCATTAGGTAAACCAACAAAAGAATAATATGAATTTATAGAAGAAGTTGCAGCAGATACAAAATTCTTCGCATTCAATATTCTAAGTTGGTCAGTTATAATAGCGGACATTTTGCGATTTTTTAGTTATTTATGAATTATAATTTAAGTATCTTAAAGGATTTACCCTTTCAATAATAGGAGAAGTAGATATTCCCACTAATCCATTACTATCACCTGCATAAGATGTGAATACCCTTGCTTTTCCTCTTGGAGAAGTAGCAATTCTACCCCAACTATATTCACCAAAGAATTCACTATACCCAAGTCCAGTCAATCCATTATAATCTTGAACACTTACAGTGACTTGTGCAACATAGGTTAATCCAATTCCTATACCCATAGTTTGAGCAATAGAAACATTAGCAACTTCATAGATATTATCTAAGAAAGATGTTCCTATTCCAACTACAGTTCCATTCTGATATAGAGAAGTTACTGAAGCACCTACATTAGAATTAAACACTGTGAAATAGTATCCAGTAGCAATTCCACTTACAGTCATAGCACTACCTACAGTAGCAGCATTTCTGAATAAGGATTCCTTAGGAAGAAGTAAGTCAAAGACAATACCTGTAGATGCTATACCAACAGAAGTTGTAGATATACCAGATATAATACCAAAATCTCCAGAATAAGATACATCATTTATAGTTTCAATAGAAGTGACCAATTTTGGTTCTCCTATGAGGACTGATGGAGCAGCAGTATTAGTATATGCAAATCCAGTAGTAGTTCCTCCATAAGAAACTGTAATAGCACTAACAGTACCTACTCCACTTATAGTTGAAGTTGCTTGAGCACCTTGAGAAGTAGATAATCCTATAGGAAGACTAACTGATACAGTAGGTGCTATAGTATACCCAACACCAGAATTGGTTATATCAAATGAAGTTATAGTTCCAGCAGCAGAAACTAAAGCAGTAGCAGATGCTCCAACTACACCATCTTGAGATATGATTCTAATATCAGTTTGCCCATTATAATTCTCTTTAGAACTATCAAAGAATGTTCTAATATTAGATACGAAAATTACTGTAGATCCTACCCCAACTGATTGAATAATATTAGTATTAGGATATATTAATGATTCATAATGAGGTCTATCTTTAGTTACTGCTTCACCATCAATAAATTTATCTTTAGTTTGTCTAGACCAATTAACAGATCTCTGGAAACTTTCATTAGTAGTAATTCCAGGACCAGCATAAATGTTAGTATCAACACTATCTGAAGAATTAATAGTAGTTACTGTTCTTTCATTTTCTTCCAAATTAATATCTTGATCATATAGTTTAACAGTATCACCCTTCTTAACTGTTTCTAATATATCAACATTAGTAACATCTATTGATCCTGTTCCTTGATAAAATAGAACCTTAGAAGTATCTCCTGATTTAGGAGCTTCTTTGAAACTAATATAACTACCACCTTTAAAATCATATCCTACTCCTGGGACTTGAAGAATATCATTAATGAATACTAGAATAGCAACTTCAACATCTATATTAGATCCTGGTTTAGATTGAATAGTTTGCTGAACCCCATTTAACTTTAATGCGAAAGAAGTTGTCTTTCCATCAAATAATGAATCTAATGGATCTAGAACTTGGAAATCTCCAACAGTCCATCCAACAAAACTATCGCTAATAGTTTCTTGAACTGTTAATTGGAATTCTCTAAATTCAGTAGCACCTGCAGTTGGAATACCTACAGCACCACCAACACCTATAGTTAATTTTTGAGTTTCTCCATAACCATATCCCTGATTAGTAATTTCAAAATCAATTACACTACCACCCAATCCAACAACTATATTAGCCCTTGCTTCAGAACCTACTCCAGATTGATTTGAAGAGTAGAATAAAGGCATATTATCATATGATAAAGGCTCATCTATAACAACTAATGGGGGATTAGTTGATGTATAACCAGTACCAGGATTGGTAATAGCAATACTTACAATATTACCACCACTTATAGCAGCAGTACCAATAAACTCAATATTAGGTGCTCCTGTGCTTAATG
>Ga0208011_1000761_pt1 | contig 11995 bp, 13 predicted proteins | sample 7_EtaG_FD_184080 | JGI IMG/M metagenome (GOLD analysis project Ga0208011, IMG submission 184080) | Marine viral communities from the Subarctic Pacific Ocean - 7_ETSP_OMZ_AT15161 metaG (SPAdes) (version 2) | ecosystem: Environmental > Aquatic > Marine > Oceanic | place: Pacific Ocean | collected... | reverse complement strand
GTTTACCTTCATAATCAAACTTCTTTCTCATTTTTTTAATTCTACTGAATGTAGTTTCTTTAATCATAGTTCCTTGTGGTTGATAATGTGCAACTTGTGTACGCTTTCTTTTCTTTTTAGATTGAGAAGTAGTTGCTACAATTGGTTCATCAATTGAATAAGCCTTCAACTTCTTCTTATACTCAATATCTTTGATACTACCTCTATCCCCACGACCACTAGTTCCTTTATCACCACTATATGGATCAAGTTTATCATTCAAATCTTTCTCTGAAGGGAATGGTGTTTGTCTCTTCAAGGCATCAATAATTTTATCCCAATCATCCTTCTTACCACCATAAGTAGCAGCAATCTTAAACTCTTCATCTTTATAATTACCATCTTCCCATTCATCTTCCAAATGAGCAAACTCCCACTGAGTTAAAACTTCTCTGCCAATTTTATCAAAAGTACTCTCTAAATCTATATCCGCAATTTCCTTCCCAAGTTCCCCTGCTCTCCGTTGAGCATCCCAAAGAGGCTTCATATGAGTCTGACGATAATCTTCTGCTTCCTTATCCAAACTATCTACTTCTCCTTGCAATCTGTCTATTTCTTTCTTATTCCATGCATTTAATTTAGCATTTTCATTTTGCCACGCCTTTAAAGCAGAATCATACTTAGACCACATAGAATTCCATTGACTTATAACATCATTAACTGGTGAAGGTACCTTTGCACCTCGTGAAACAGTTTGAGGATCGATTCCAAAAGCACTTTTGACTTTATTATAAAGTTTCACAAAAGATTTATCTTTTGCATCACTCATCTTCACACTAGCATTTAGATCCTGACCTTCATATTCAACAGGGTATGAATCACTCCATGCTTTCTCTATCTTTTGATAATTTGCATACGAATAAGGTGATCTATCCCACTGGGTTTTTTTATCCCAAGAACCTCCTCCTGACAGCGTTCCACCATCGTATTCCCATGGTTGATACTTAAATTCATCTAATGCTTTTTGAGCAGCATCACCTCTACCTAATATACTATCCGAATAACCTTTATTATCGTCAGTATTTTCCCAACCTGGAACAGTATCATCCCAATTACTAGTGACACCATAATATGCTTTTCCTATTTCTTGTTCAGCACGATAAAGTTTCCACTGTAAATTATATTCATCTTGACCATATTGTTCATAGTCAGTCCAAATTTTATCTTCTTCTCCCGATAAAGCATCATACTTCTGATAAGTAGGATCCTTATCTACTAGTGGTGTGTATATCTTTCCCACTCCTTCAGGATCCTTACTCCAAATCTCATTAACTCTAGTAAGCAAATCACTGTTACTCATCTTTTCAATAGCAGGTTTAATATTCTCATCAAACCCAATTTGCTTTATCTTCTCTAAAAGTTGTGCTCCCATTGGTCCTAAACGTCTAAAGAATTCTCTGGTCAGTGGAGTAGGACCAGAAAGCATTCCACCTTTATCCTTTGCCCAAACCCAGAGAGATCTAAAGGGACTCCAATCACCTTTACCTGGTGATGACATCTGACGTTGTAACCAATCGTCATCAGCTAATTTCGTCCAAGTCCATCCTTCTTCTCCCGTAGGTCCAAAAGTCTTACCCTCATTCCACCAATTACCAACAGCCTTTATCACTCCAGTAAGTGCATCAAGAACTTTACCTCCTCGAGTTGCTGCTAACATCAGTTTCAATAGTGTATCATCATGAGGGACTGGTTTATCACCAAATACGTTATTCATATAATAATCTACCATTTTAGGATCAGACCAATCCACATCACTTTGAGTTTCAACATCCCTATATTCATATGCTTCGACACCACCAGCAGCAAAATCTTTCAAATCATTAACACCACCAGCATCCATAACTCTTTTTATCTGATCAGGAGTTAATCCCATCTTTTCAAGTGACTTCATCTCACCATCTGATAAAGTTTCTCCAGCACTTGTAGTAACAGCAGTCTTACCTTCTTCTTCATCACCAAACCCAATCATACTACTTAAAGTATTCTTCTTCTCTTCAGCAGATGGTTGAATTTCCTGTTTGGCATTTGATTGTCCTTCAGGAATTTCCAATTCCATAAACATTCCTGGTGCTTTATATGCTCCACCATGTTGTTCTGCATTTCCCAATCCGATTTTAGCAGCAATAGCACCACCAAAAGCACTCTTTCCTGTACTCAAAGTATCTAATGGAATACCAAGTACATTCTCTATTGCTTTACCATACCAAGTTCCCTCTGTAGTTTCTACACTGCCACCAGGTTTAAATGTATATTGTTTAGTGAGTCTAACCTTACCAGTATCTAATAAATGATCAAGATCTACTTGCACATTATTATGAAGACTATTATCCAAACCAAAGTTAGCATGAATAGTAGTTTTAATTAATTGATTTAATGTACCTTGAGCAGATTCTCTTGTTAAATCATGATTTGTTTTTCCCTTAAATTCACCTGTCATTTTTTTCACAGGTTTTTCAAGATTAGTCTTTAAGAAATTAATTGAATCCTGAAATGCTTTACTATTAACCGTCTTCTGCAATGCTGCCATATCACCTTTAGTAATCTGTTTTTCAATATTAATTGGATTATCATAGGATGATCCTTCAGTATTCTTATTCTTAGCAAGTTTACCTAAGAAATCATCATAAGCATTCAAAGTATTAGATGCAGTCTTTGCTTTTATAATAGGTTGAGTAACAGTTGCTATTGTATTAATAACAGCATCAGCGATTTTACCTTTAACAATATCGGGTATTAATTTATCTATCTTACTCAAAGGATTTGCAGCATCAAATGTCAGTCCTGCTGCTTTTGATAGTGTCTTAACCAGTGTATTAAGTTCTTTCTCAGGTATCGCTTTTATAATTTTATCAACCTGCTCTTGAGGTAATGAATCAACTATCTTTTTAATCTCCTTAGAATCTTTCTTAACTACTCTCTCTACTTCCTTTGCAGCATCCTTATTATATTGAACTTGCTTTTTCTCTGCTGATATTTTTTCTTGTTGAGCAACTGATACTTGTGTTGCTTCCTTATCTTTTTGACCACCCTTAATTATATTTGTTACTTTTGTTTGAGGATCTCCTTTCTGTGGTTCTCCTTGTCCGAGTGCAGACTTTAATTTAGCAGCACCAAACTGTTTTTTAACCTCTTCTGATCCAATTGGAGATGCTTTAATCTCTTTATCAGATATTACAGTTGTAGATTTAAATGGATCTTCTCCACCAATCCTTGCACCTTGTCCAGGAAATTGATCTCCTAAAGTTTTTGTTGTATATTTATCAGAAGCTTCCAATTGATCATTAAGTTTTTTCTTTCTCTTCTTGGGATCACCTTCATTGGATCCAACTCTTACAAATGAAATTGATTTTGGATCAGAAAGAGGAACCACAACATTAATTGGTGTATTTCTTCTAAATGAAATTTTTGTTATACCGTAATGATCATATTCTGTTCCTGAACTAGTTGCCTGAAATAACATAAACTGTGTTGATGGTGTTCTGGCATGAGCAGGAATATCTAATGACCAATTTTGCAATCCAGAAGAATCACTTCCTGTAGGGATAATAATTTTTTCAACATCAGATAATGTCTTACCATTAGAATCCACATTAATTGATCTCCACGCACTTTGACCCATATCTTTGTTTCTATAGAACAACTCCAATTGTTCTCCAGCCTCATCAGGATCTTCTCCACCATTAGTATCATTACCTCTAATAGCAGTTATTGTAAACGTATCAAAAGCACTAGAGTCTACTGGTCTTAATGCAGCCCATCTTATATTATAATAACTATCTCCTGTAAATGCTAAATGTTTTCCTATATTAAATCCACCATTCTCTCCTGTACCTGTTCCACTATCTCGTATCACAGTACCACCCATCAATCCATTAGCTGGATAACCAAAATCTGTAACTCCTGCTGGATCATGTCCAAAAGAAGCATCCAGAGATGCATCAACTACAGTTAAATCTACACCAGGTTCTGCATCTGAAGCATATGAAAAGACATCAGCAGTGCTCATCTGTTCATCAAAAGATGATCTCCAATCAGACTTAAGAGTCTTCATCACATCCTGAATATATTCCTTATCTTCAATTATTTCATCTTCCTGTCTTTTTTTCTCAAGAAGATTCCTTGTGCGAGTATTCCTCATATCCGAAGCACTAATATGATGAAATATCTTTGAGTACTTATTCATTTACACAATCTTTTTAGATATTTATTCTAACACATAAATACATTTTTTAAACTGTAAGGGAAGGACTCGAACCTCCAAGACACCCGCAAAGGAATCGGCTGTTAAACGGACAGCTGTGTTTACCATTTCACCACCTTACATTGAAGAGGCTCTATGAAAGAGCACTCATTAGACGTTGCATACCAATACCTCCACCACTTCTGGGAAAGAAATCAAACTCAAGGAACTTTTCGAGTTCTGCTTCAACTCTTTCCTTACCAAACAAATCAATGATGAGTTGTGCATACTGTCCATCTGAGATGGTATAGAATGTATCTCTCATCTGATCCTTGTCGGTACTCCTTTCGGCACTACCGATGGTTTCTTTACCACCAAGGATAACATCAATCTTTTTACTAGTACCATCATCATTCCGTGCCATATTCCAGAATGGTGATGTGAACTCAGGGAAATCAGTAATCATACCATGTCCAATCTTCTGTTCATGATCATGGTCAAGTTCTTTTGCGTTGAACATATTACCCCAACCATCATAAGTTTCAATTTCTAAATCAGGTAGTCCCAAATGTTTGCATAGTTCAATCTCCATTTGTTTGAGATCTTCTATACCTCCCTTCATTTCAAATTCAAACATTGGGAAGATTGTTTCGTGTCTACCTGGTACAGGGTTTGGTTCTGCCCTATATGAGGTTGAGACACAAAAAAATCCTTCCGCAGAAGGATTGGACAACAATTCATATTCTAACCACATCTGACCTGTTTGTGGTAGTGGCCAGATATTACCGTTGTAATTATAGGTTGCTACTGTTTCTGGATCTTCACAGGCAGCAAGAATACTTAAACGATTTTGGGTATGAACTTCAAAAAAACCTTTAGCCAAAAAAAATGACCTCAATAGGTCTACTGTCTCCGTATATTTTTTAGGGTCAATCAACGCGGTCATTTTAATTCTTGACAAAACTAATTTATTTAGACATTTAACAACTCAACATATAGTGTATTGTGTTGAACCCTAGAACAAATATATTACATCAAAATTTGCTAAATAACAAATAGGTATATTATCCCAATATTAGAAATATGAAAAGACTTGCTCTTGCTATTGGTATGCTATTGATGACAGGTGCTGTGGTAGCACCAGCTCGTGCTGATCTGACCCACCGAATGAGTTCTTCGACTCAGTTGTCAGTTAACGGAGCTTATACAGATGCAAGCCGTATAGGTAGTACTTATACAGTATCTGGATCTAATATTAAAGTAACAGATAATGGTCACTTCGGAAAGATGACTGCTGCTACTGCTACTGCTGCTGCAGCACAAGATGTTGGTGAATATGATATCAACACAGCTGGATCGGCATTTAGCTTCTCAGAAAGTTGGACTCAAGGAGACGCTGTAAATACTATCGGTAGTGGTGTTGATGTAACAGCTGGTGTCGTAGCCGACATGCCAGCATTTGGTAATACTTTATCGATGTCTGGTGGTGTTGCTGGAACCCTAGCTGGGACAATTTTGAGCTCAGGTGTGACAACGCTAACAGCAGGTGGAGCTGGCACTACGGCTACGGGCCAATTCGTTACTGAGATAGTAATCGACTAGTCATGAAAAGAATACTAACAGTACTGATACTGCTTAGTAGTGCGGGTGCTGCAAGAGCAGTGCCAGTTGTGCCAAATTTTACACAGGGCTCAATGACCAGCCATACTGAAACAACGTCTACCGTTACAGAGACGATTAATAGTATGGATTATAACACAGGCTGGCAGTATGTAGTGACTGGTACCAATGTAGAATCAAATGGAAACTTAACACCAACAGGAGCAGGTTCTATTAACACTACAAATGTAACATTAGATGGAGTGACTTCACAATGGAACGGATTGAATCTAACAGATCGACCAGAATTTTCAATAGTAACACCAGGAGGATCTTTCCAATTCACGGAAAGTTATCAAGGACCAGGCCTCTCAAATCATACCGTCATACAAAGAACGACAACTATAAATTCAGTAACAGATACAACAAGTACCTTCACACAATAAAGAAATTATGTCTAATACTTGCAGCAAGTGTAATTGCAACCCCTGCAAATGCAGCAGATGTCGGAGGAGTTAGTGCTACTGCTAACCCAATTGCGAACTCCTCTGGCTCAGTAACCAATCAAGCCATACAGGTGCTTCAAGGCCCATACATAACCAACACCTATGGTAATGGTATCCAATGTCAAGGTGCGACTATGAATATCACACCATATGTAACTGGAGGTGTTGCATTTAAAAAACCATTTGAACGATATTATGACGAACCAGTGTATGACGTTCATGATGCTGACGATGATGGTCAGATTGATAACCCAGGAAATGTTTTATATTATATGCCAACAAGAACCAATCAGTCAGACAATTATAATTTATCAGTAGGTGTCTCTGCTACGTGGTCTAAACCATTAGATCAGAAGTTACAGGAACAATGTAAACAAGCAGCACAGGCAAGTATCAATCAAATGGTACAGTTGACTGCCAATAAGAGATTGGATTTTGAATTAGCAAGACTTAAAAACTGTGGTGAACTTATGAAAGCTGGAGTCATGTTCCATCCCAGATCACCTTATGCATCTGTATGTGCCGATGTTATGTTAGTACAACCTGCTGGTGTAGTCGTTCCTCATATGCATAACCTTAAACCTAATACTCCTAAAGAAGAAATTAAAGTAGAACCACCTAAAGAAGAAGTTAAAGCAAATGGTACTGCAGAAGATCTAGGTAAATTCTCTATTGGTAATTTTGAAGACTAATGGGTATACCTATAATTAGAGAAATTAATATTCAAGAATCTAATATTCCAAATGTGTATATTCCATCTTGGATGATTACACAACCTAATGTTGATTACTTACTTCCACCAGTAGTAGTTAATATTGGTAATCCTATTGTGGATATACCTGGTTGTGTGAAAGCACATAAGGATAATAAATTTCATAAAACTGGTATTCCAATTGATAAGGATCTAGTTGAGAATGATGATGGCAATGCAATGACGCTATGTCCTGATGGATCTTATCCTTCTTATAATGCAATGAACTATGAACCAGAACAATTAACAATAACCTATGAAACTAAAGCACCACCTGTTGCACCACCACCAGACCCCGAAGTTAATACACCAGAGACACCAAGTATTCCCAAGACAGATGGTCCAGTTGATTGCCCAGGTCCAACTCAACCAAGAGTAGGTGACTTATCCCAGAGTGGAGATGAAAAAGTAATTGGTCACGAACTGAATGAAGATAAAACTATTTGTATAGTATTATATGAAGACACTAATGTTGTAGAGAAGTATATGCCTCCTGCAAATGTTGTAACGACCACTGCAAGTATTGCTGCTGTTGCTACTGCGTCTGCATTGTTTGCAAAGCCTTTAGCAGATTTACTTTTGAAGGTAGTGAAACCTGTCATTAAAAAAGTGATGACAAAAGTTCAAACCATGCTAGGAAAAACTCCCTATAAACCTACTCAGTCTGAACTAAAGACTAATGAGTATAGAGTGAAGAAAGGTTTACTTGAGATCCCTTTTGCAAAGAATCATGCTAAGAAAATGAAGGGTGAAAAGAAAAAGAAATAATTAAACCTTTGATTCTTTAATTGCTTCAACAATAATTCTTTTTAATTCTCTAGATTTCTTCTTACCAAGTCCTGCTCTTGTGTCTATCTGTACTTTTAACCAGTACACAAATGCAAGTACAATAATGAATTGGATGCCTTCACCCCAAGACAAATTCCATGCCTCATTCAAATCAAGACTTGTTGCTGCTAATAAATTAATCATTTAGGAATTTCTTTTTTATAATCTTTAGGTTGATCTACTCGAACAACCCCACCTGTTGATTTAGGTAGCATATCTGCCAAGGCACTACGAACTTCTTCTCTTACTATGAGTTGAAGTTCGGTTTGTCGTGCCTTTATTCTTTTCTCTGGTCCACCAGTAGCAGTATCAATGGCAACATTACCACCCATAATGGATCCAGTACCCACAACTGCGGCTGCTGTTCCATAGGTGGCAATCTTTTGTACGTCCACTACTTGTTGCAGAATTTCTTCTTGGCAAAGACAAGAGCAGCAATTACTACTACACCAATACCTATTCCACCCCAAGGCACTCCACCTTGTGGTTCTACTGGTACAATTGCTTCTTGTACTTCTATTACCTCTGTAGGTAATGCTTGCTTTAATACGCTTTCCATTGGTTTACTCCACTAGGGTTCCATACTGTCTACGAATCTCACGTAGTTGTTCAAAGTCTTTCTGCTTGGTTCCACCATCGTATTCCCATGCATAACCTTCTTTGATCATTTGTTCGTTAAGAGAAACTGTCTCCTCATTTATATAGCACCATCCCAAAAGACGGCCATACTTACCCATACCACCTACAAGTTCGGTACGAATACTAAGTTCATCTCCATCACCAGCAATAGTAGCTTCTAACTTTTCCTTTAACCAGTTAGTAGCATCTATTCCTAATGCTTTCTCTTCAAGATCTCTTGTTCTCTTTTCAGGAGTATCAACCCCTGCAATTCTTACCCGTTCTTTCTTGTATAAATCGAATCCAAGATCGATGGTGACATCTATCGTGTCCCCGTCCAGTACTTTGTTGATCTCCGTTACTCGGAAATTGTAACAGCTCTTCCTGCTCGGTGGGGTCATTGCTCCCATGTTCTTCATACTCCGTCAGTGAGCTATTTATCATATCGTCAACAGGAGTACGTTCTTGTTCAGATTTCCACTCTCTCATATCCTGTATCCATTCACTAGGAGTTGGAGAAGACTCTGCCTTTGGAGCAAAATAACCTGCTCCAATAACAGCAATAACCACTGTCCCCAATAGGGTAACAGCGGCTACTACCTTCTCATTAGCACGGACTCTTTCAGTCAGTTCTTTTTGTTTATCTATTAATGAATCTACTTTAGTATGAAGCACAGCAATGTGTGCATCAACTTTCAGATCCTGTATTGTCTTGTCCTTCCCCATCATGCATTTCAAGGTAGGCTTGTCTCAGTATATAGTATACTGCATACCCTGTTCCTGTCAACCCAATGAGACAAAAATAAACAACACTCCAAACAACTGATGGTAGTTCTTCCATTAGGTTACGTGGATAACGCCTTTCATACCAGCACCAGCATGTGGATCACATTGAATATCATAATCTCCAGGTTCTGAGAAAGTAACGTCGAAACTTTCTCCACCCGTAAAAGCCAGATCAGAATGTGATAATTCTGAATGACCTGCTACCTGCATGTTATGTGGTGGTAAATCTCCATTAGTGAATGTAACTGTTTCTCCTGCAGAGATTGTTATCTCATTAGGTTCAAATACCAAGTTGCCTCCAGAACCCATTTGGATATCAGCAGCCCATGCAAAAGTTGGCATGAAAATAACGGCTGATGCTATAAGCATCAACCAAAAAGTCTGTATGAATGTCTTCATAATGTAGTACAGAATAGGGATCCCTCGTTCTGTATACAGTCTATACTATTTGGATGATTATGTAAATACTCTACGTCCTGTACTGCCTGATTTCTTGCTGAAAAGGCATCCTCTGCGTATTCGCAAATTGTCTGATGATGCCTTGTTTGATCTAAGTAGGATACTGTGTAATGAGACACGATTAATAGCCGTGGGCTCGCATAAATTTCAGTAAATATTTAGATCACTTATGTGTAATATTACCTATTCTTATGTTGACTCACGGACATAGTTATGAATCCATAACACTACATCTTATAAGGTTTTTCGGATGATGTATCAGTAGTAATCTTAAGAGGTGCTTGTTCAATTCTAATAGTCTGAACAGGACCAGCACTAGCATTTGCCATCATCTTTTCCATGTCTGCTTTAGTAACAGCACCATTAGGTCCACCAGAACCATTGCCATTCATCTTCATAGTACCATCACCCTTCTTGGATGCTGTCTGAATTCCGAAGCTAGCAAGAACTCCTGTAAAAACTGAAGCTATGAAAGTTGGATCAATTTTCTGTTGCGGTACACCTGGAATCGACACATAATTAAGAGTCAATATCCCACCAGACCACACAAGAACTCCAAGGCGAACAAATGTACTAATGATTGCTGCTTGCTCATCTTGATCGGGAATAAGTTTATCCTTTAGTTTTCCAAGGACACCTTTCTTTTTCCCGTCTTTCTTTCCTTCTGGTTTAACTTCAGCTACTTCTTCAGGCATAAGATTTAAATAACTCTAATCTTATATAGTAACCTCACCAATTACCCATGATTCTAATCCGTAGCTTGCTACAACATCTTGTGCATCATACACACCTTCATCAGGAACTACTAGACAATACCCAATACCCATATTAAAGGTTGTTTTCATATCCTCTTCTGGTATCTCACCTGCCAATTGAATCTTACTAAAGAGTTCTGGCAACCTCCAAGAATTATAATCTACGTGTGCTTTTAATCCTTTAGGCAAACACCTTGGAAGATTCTCTGGTATACCACCACCAGTTATATGTGCCATACCAAGAACAGGTGCTTCATTTAATAATTCCTTAACAACTTTAGCATATATTGTAGTTGGTGTAAGTAATTCAGGAGTCTCTTTATAAAAAATCTTATGTCTCCATAATAGATTATTAATCAAACTATATCCATTACTATGCAATCCACTACTTTCTATACCAATAATCTTATCTCTTTCTTTAATAAGACTACCATCTACAATTTCATTCTCTTCTACTATACCTGTACAGAATCCTGCTAGATCATATCCATTAGAAAACCTACCATGTTCAGCAGTTTCTCCACCAATAAGTTCTACATCTGCTATCTCACATCCTTTAATAATACCTTCCATTATCTTATCTTCTCTACCATCTAATTTAACAGTAGAAATATAATCTAAAAAATATAATGGTTTAGCACCACAAGTGATAATATCATTAACACACATGGCAACAAGATCAATTCCTATGGTTGTATAATCATTACCAACCATACACATATTAATTTTAGTACCAACACCATCAGTACCAGATACTAAAATAGGTTCCTCATATCCACGAGGAACCTTAAACATACCACCGAAACCACCTATACTAGGTGCTTTCTCTTTTAATCTTTGTACAAAAGCATTACCTGCTTCTATATCTACACCCGAATCTTTATAGTTCATTACCCATCCATGTACTAATTGCTTTATCATACTCTGCAGTATGTCTAAATGCTTCCAACGCAAGTTGTGGTCTCATCTCATCAACAGTACCTTCCCTTAATGATTCTATAAACAAACCATATTGTTCTGGATTAGTTAATATAGAAACATTTGCATGATTCTTTGCTGCTGACCTCACCATAGTCGGACCACCAATATCAATATTCTCAATTGCGTCTTCCCATGTTACATCTTCCTTAGCAACCGTTGCTTGGAATGGATATAAGTTTACTACCACAACATCAATGAATCCAATACCATTTAATTTCATATCTATATCATGATTAGGATCACCACGTTTAGCAAGAATACCACCATGAACTTTAGGATGTAATGTCTTTACCCTACCACCAAGTATCTCTGGAGAACCAGTATACTCAGATACTTTACTTACAGGTATACCTGCATCAGCAATAACCTTTGCTGTTCCACCACTTGATATAAGATCATAGTCATAATCATAATGTAATGATTGTGCTAACCAAACTATACATTCTTTGTTAGATACACTTAATAATGCGTAAGACATAATTCCCCTAATGTA
>Ga0208011_1000759_pt1 | contig 12002 bp, 18 predicted proteins | sample 7_EtaG_FD_184080 | JGI IMG/M metagenome (GOLD analysis project Ga0208011, IMG submission 184080) | Marine viral communities from the Subarctic Pacific Ocean - 7_ETSP_OMZ_AT15161 metaG (SPAdes) (version 2) | ecosystem: Environmental > Aquatic > Marine > Oceanic | place: Pacific Ocean | collected... | reverse complement strand
AATAAAGATTTTCCAACACCTGTGCCAGCGAGAGCAATATTGAGAGTCTTATTCGGTAGACCGCCTTTTGTAATCTTATTAAAATATTCGAGATCGAATGGAATAAGATCTTCTTTTCTGTGATACGACTCATAACGTTCCTCATAATCATTTAAATAATCATGTCCAATATGATTATCAAAAGATACTGCTAATGCATCTGATAAAATACTAGGTATAGCATCTCTATCTTTCTTTTCATTTTGCCCATCTGCAAGAGCAATGGATTCCATCAATGCAAGATAAATTGCACGATCACGACACCATTTTTCAGTAGTATCAAGTAACCACTGATTCTCCACAACAGAATCTGTCAGAGAATTATTAGCATCCCTAATATTTTTAATCTCATCTTCTGTAAGATCTGTCCTACTCTCAGTCTCAATATTCAGTGCTTCAATTGTAATGGCAGAACCATACTTAATAATAAACTTTGTTATCTCCTCAAATATAACCTTCTCAGATCTCTGCTCAAAATAATCAGGCTGAATAAAAGGTATAACCTTACGAGAATACTCTTCATTGAATATTAAATTTCTGAGAATAGTAGTCTCAATTCGTTCCATAATGGATGTACGTGCTCATGATATACTTAGGAGTATCCGAAGGAGGAAGTCCTGAATGTGGGTATTCCCACGTAGGTGGAAACACAAGTACTCTACCACGTTTAGGTTCAATATTCAAGTCATGCAAAGGAAAGACGGTATTTCCATTATTATCATTCAAGTAAAATAAAAATGCTACTGCTCTTATAGCAGTACTATGATCGACAACATCTACATGTTCATCAAATCTTTCTTCACCATTAGTAAGATATCTTTTAAGTCTAAACTCTTCTAATTTACCAAACTTTGGAATATACTTACATTGAGTATCTTTTTTATATTGATTATAAACTGCCTTTACATAAACAACTAAATCACGAACAACTGCTATACGATGCTGATTTAAATTTAACTGAGTAAAACAAGGTTTATGATCTTCATTAATATATTCATGCTGCTCAGACATACCCTCAAATAAATCAATCAGTCCTGCACACAACTGAGAAGAAAATACATTATCATATAACCTAACCATATGCGAATATCTGTTTAGAAATCCCATCAAGTTTCTGCATTACCTCGTCAGTAAAATACTGCTGTGGGTCTGCCAATATTTGTTTGGCATAGATTTTCTTTCCACCGAACTCATATCTTCCTGCAACATTTTTCCAGAGTCCCCCAACCTCACCCAATTCCAATAAACCATAGTAACGGTCAAGACCACGATGATCATAAAAAAGACGTATCTCAACTTCTTTATTCTCCTTACTTAAACGTGATTTATGAGTCTTTGCTTTAACAAGGTTTCCGACGACTTCTTTACCATCTTTCTCTTTCTTCTTCGAGAGGTATATGATAGTACTAGCAGCGTACTTAAGACCGCTACCCCCGCCCATTTCTTTAGTAGGTACATAACTGCCAATAACGTCATAAGTATGGTTAGTTACAATCATTGGGATATTAGCCTGTCCTAACTTCAAAGTCAACATCCTAAATGCACCCTTAACAAGTTGTGATTTAGTCATATCACGAACCTGTTTATCATCTAGTGCATCCCTAATTTCTTTTTCAGTGGAAAGCATTCCCAAAGAGTCTAACACAAACATACATGGTTTGCGCTCCTCTGTTGGTGTTTTTAAATATATATCAACAGCCTTAAGTGCCTTATTCCTAAACTCTTCAATAGTAACTACATTAACTACCACTAACCTGTTAAGATCGATTCCACGAGATTCCAATAGTGGCTTATTAACTGCGGCTTCAGTATCAAAATAGAGACAATAACCATCAGGATTAGACTCAAGGAAGTTTTTAACCACAGCGAGCGAGAAAAAAGTTTTCCCAGTACTAGACTCACCAGCAATGGCAGTAATCTTATTAGAAGAAACACCGCCATAAATGGAACCACTAACCAGTCCATTAAAGATGTATGAGCCGGTATCGACGAATCTTTCTTCTCCGTCGATGTCTGCTGCGAGTCTTGTGTAGTCATCCCCGATTTCTTTTACTATGTCTTTTAAAAAGTCCATCAATCCTCCAAGTAATCCTTAAAAATATTAAGGGCATCATCCCAATGAATGTATTGGTCATCTTTTTGTGGAACAAAAGATAAAGTCCATCTCCCTTCTGAAGTTGGATTATTTGTTCCATGTAAAACTCCAACATTAACTAGACTAGGACGATTAGTATTTGCCTCATATAGAAGTTCACAATCATCTTCATTTGCCCAAATATGCTGTACCATATTATTTTCACCAATGATGCCACCACCATTGTTATATGTACTCTCCTTTCTTATTATATCAGATTTCCACCATTGTGTCACCCCTTCCTCTGGACCCCATGTTTTATTAATCTTTACATGATTAGTAAAACTAGAATGATCGGTATGAATAGATATCTTACTTCTAGGAGGAGTATAAAATACTTCTCCCATGTATAAACTAAGTCCAATAGTATTTAACCAATTACCTAAAAGAAATGAAGAAGTGTCATATATGTATTCGTGTTTCATCACATCTCCAACTTCATTGAAATATGATAAAGGTTCAATAACAATAGGTATACTCATATACCTATGGTAGATATTCATGCTACCATCCCGTGTTCTTCACGAAGTATCTTTTTATAAGGTCCACCAGGGTTTTCATTCATTACCGTCTGAACCAATTTCATTTTTTGATAGAGATTATCTCTAAACTCTCTCTTATTCCAATCCCAATGTTCATTACAAAGGGCATCAACAATCTCATCAAACTCTTCTTTGTCAATAGGTAAATCCATTAGATGTCACACTCTCCATGTTTGCATTGATATTCGTCAGATTCTGCATAGACCTTAACCACATTATCCATATTAGGTCTAGACACTTTAAAGTCAACTTGTCTTTCTTCCCGAATATTCTTAAGAAGAAAATAAAGTCTGGTATCACCACCAAGAGCAAGTGCCTTGACAATGATATCTAAATCTTTATCGTTGATAGGTAAATCCATTAGATGAAAAATGATTCCAGGTTTGCAGTTTTTTCGACATCCCAACCAATCGCATCAAGAATAGTTTTAAGTGGTTTCAGAAAACTCTTCTCAAATTGTAGTTCATAATCGATGTATTTGTCAAGGTCAAGTTCTCTGGGGAAGTCTTGAATGAAAGAAACAACATTCTCATGTATGATGTTTGGTTCCTTCAAATAAATGAACTTGACCTTCTCTCCATTGCCGATAAGAGAGTACTTATTATTCAACTTATTTTTCTTAATATAATGGTTGAACAATAATGCACCACGTATATGTATAGGAGTTCCTTTTGCATATATTTGAGAATTAGATCTCCACTTAATAATATCAGATGCAGTTCTAGGAAAGGCAATATCTTCAGCAGGAAGAGTTTTAAACTCTTGACGACACTTATCAATAAAATTAATTACATCTTCTTCTGTCGCAGTTATCATTAACTTCAAAGCATCCTTAATCATTTGACGACAAGGTGCAGGAGTTGAGGATTTAATAGCCTCAAGTCCCATAATCTTCATCTTTGGTTCTTCATATCTGACTCCTTCACTATCCCATACATTTAAAATATAACGTTTTTTAGCAGTCCATATACCACGATCAGCAATGTTCTCTCTTTTCATGAACATTTTTTGATCATACGCATTTACGTAGGATGCCAGTTCTTCATAAGCACTTTCAATATAAGGCTCGAATTCCATTTCACAGATCTTGTTAAGGAACCCAACAACGCCCTTACTAGTTTTCTCTCTTTCCTTGTATACAGCCTCAACCAAAGGACCCAAGTTAAGATAGATAGAGTCAGTATCAGAAGCAATAACATAATCTTCACCATCCGTTTTTAAAATTTCATTAATTCTCTGGTTCATCCTATTCTCTATCCATCGAATAGAAACTTGACCAGAAAGAGTAATCGCCTCAGCATTTGCCAATTTATAATAGCGAAAGTATTGATTACCAATAGCACCATAAGCAGAGTTCAATTGAATCTTTCTCGCCATCTGGATGTTATTGCAACGAGCAATTTCCTTTTCTAATGTCTTAGTAGGAGTCTTTTCATACTCCTGCTTTGCTGATAGCATCTTCTTTTTATATATCGTCCTATCCTTATAAATCTTCTCCATCAACTCTGGAAGGAATCCTTTCACATCCTTCCTGTACTGTGCTCCATTGGCACAAGTTGCATACTCACCACCAATATCAACCTCTTGATTTAGAATCCCCTCAACGCTCGCGCTGGGATGTCTAGTCTCCCTGAGGGTTTCTGGACTGATATTATATTGCATAATAAGATGAGGATACAGAGAGTTGAGGTCAAAACTAACAACCCAATCATACTTTCCTGGTATCGGTTCCTTAACATATGCTCCTGCGTATTTTGCGTCTTTATCAGATCTTTCTTTGGGAGGAATTACGATATTCCTTTTCTTAAGATAATTATATATGATGGCATCCCAAGTACGTACCTGTGAATATACATCTTCATAATTAACCTTGGCATCATATGCCATAACAATAGCAAGCTCAATGAGCTTCATCTTGTCTTCCATACGGTCAACAAGTTCAACGTCAATTATATTATACTCTACAAACTTCTGCCAACCATTTGTGTAGAAATCCTTAAACGTATCAAACTCACTGTGATCCAATTTCTTTTGACCAAGTTCTACACTGGCAATATAATCCAAGCGATATGACTCTTGTGCCTTATAAGTAAACTTCTTATAAAGATCAAGATAATCTAACTGTGATACTCCACCAATATCATATGATATAAACTTACGTCCAGCAATATATGTCTCACACTCGGTAATTAATCCCCAAGGAGACATACGCTTCATTAACTTCTCACCAAGAATACGATCTATCCTACGGCACATATATGGAATATCATAAAATTTACTATTCCATCCAGTAATAACCTCTGGTGTATTCTCCTCAATCATCCACCAGTTAATAAAATCATTCAGAAGTTCGTATTCAGTTCTAAATGATTTGTATATTACATTCTCCTGTTTATTATTAAATGGACCTAATCCCCAAGTTCGTATCTGCTTAGTAGTATAATCCTGAATTGATATAAGAAGAATCTCTTCAGCAGCAGCTTCTGGATCAGGAAATCCATTCTCAGATTTAACCTCAATATCAATTGTTGTTATCTTAATCTGACTTACATCAAATCTTATCTCATCCTCTGGATACTTATCAGATATGTACTGATAGATAAATCTCTCATTACCATAAATATCAAAATTATCTACATCAGAATACTTCTTTATAAACTCCCGACTCTCACGAACAGTTCCAGGTTCAATCGCCTCTACATATTCCCCATTAAGAGTTTTATATTTAGTTTTCTTTTTAGCATTAACAAAAAGTATTGGATAGAATTTCTCTCTGGTTGCAAAATGCCTACCATTCTCATGACCACGAACCAAGAAGTTGTCTCCAACCATCTGCACATTTGTGTAGAATCTCATTATTCAAGTAAATTAAAGTATTTCGAAATAAGTTCAGATGTTGGATCAACTATTGTGAGAATACTATCAGAGTGAATCATCATTTCATTCTGATGTGTGAAATCTATCCATGATTCTAAGGTATAAGAATCCTGTTGCTTAACCATCTTAAATGGATAAATTAATTTACAATCAGGTTCTCCCAATTCTGAACCAACCTCAACAATTTCAGTAATTAATATTACATCATTCTTCAGAAGAAGACACTTGATTGTCCGATCCATTTGATCCATTTACTTTCTCCAAATACATTTTCTTAATACTATCTATTGGATCAACAACAGTTACAACATAATTATTAGGAACTGCTATTTCTTTCTCAGAGGATAAGATAATCCAAGGAGAAAGAGTAACTTCAAGTGATCTATCCCGTACATCCTCCTCAGTACTTAGAAATGGTTTACTTGTAACCACTTTATGAGGATTAGTAAAAAGATATCCTACAGGATTCTCACCTGATACCAATTCCTTTATTTCAGTAATTACCTGATCGTTAGATTGTAAAAGAACTACCTTAATAGACATTTTTAAAATTTTACTTACTTATATTATACCACAATTTTACCGATTGTCCAGGACTTTAATCCCTGATCATGAATTATTTGTTTAGTATCAAACTCCACATCAACAGGAACAACTACACAATAACCAATGCCAATATTAAATGTACTTATCATATCTTCTTGTGGGATTTCACCCGCAAACATAATCTTAGTAAAGAGTTCTGGCATTGGCCAGGAATTATAATTTATATCAGCTTTCAATCCTTTTGGAAGACACCTTAATATATTCTCAGGAATACCACCACCAGTGATATGTGCCATACCAAGAATAGGAACCTCATCCAATAACTTCCTAACCATAGGAGCATAGATTGTAGTTGGTGTAAGTAACTCAGGAGTATCATTAAGTGCTATCTTATGGTGAAATAACAATCTTTCAATCAAACTATATCCATTACTATGGATTCCACTACTCTCTATACCAATAATCTTATCACCTTCCTTAATAAGGTTACCATCTATCACCTCATTCTCTTCTACAATTCCAGTACAAAATCCAGCAATATCTCTAACAATTTCTGCATATCCTATATGCTGTGGATGTTCAGCAGTCTCTCCACCTAATAGTTCCATCTCTGATCTCTTACATCCTTCTAGTATACCATCCATCAATGGTGTTAGATATTCCTGATTAAGTTTAGATGTGCAAATATAATCTAAAAAGTATAATGGTTTGGCACCACAAGTGATTACATCATTAACACACATGGCAACAAGATCAACTCCTATACCGTGCATAGCAGACTTATCAGGACCACTACATTCCAATTGAGCAATCTTTAATTTAGTTCCTACACCATCAGCACCAGAAACTAATACTGGTTTCTCATATCCTGATGGTACTCTAAACATTCCACCAAATCCACCAATACTAGGTGCCTTTTCTTTTAATCTCTCAACAAAAGCATTACCTGCTTCTATATCTACACCAGCATCTTTGTAATTCATTAATGTAAAAAATGTCGTTTTCCAGTTAATACCATAGTCATCCCCAATTCATTACAAGCATCAATAGATTCTTGGTCTTTGATACTTCCACCTGGTTGAATGATTGCTTTGATACCATAATCATTTGCCAATCTTACTGTATCACCGAATGGGAAAAATCCATCACTTGCCATTGCAGCATCACTAATATCATCCTTTGCTCCTAATGCAATCCTTGATGAACCAACACGATTCATTTGTCCAGCACCTACACCAAGAGTTCTACCATCACGAGCAATCAAAATAGCATTAGATCTTACATGACGTACAACCTTCCAAGCAAAGGTCATATCAATCATTTCCTGAGTTGTAGGAATACGTTCAGTAACAACTTCCCATTTAATAGGATCAACTGGTTTATTGTCTCTTTCCTGTACAACAATTCCACCTAAGATACTTCTAAGATTATAAGTAGATAATTTCATATCATCCACATCTAATTCAAGCAATCTTAAGTTCTTCTTAGTAGAAAGTATCTCTTTGGCTTGATCATCAAACTTAGGTGCCACTATACACTCATAAAAAGCACCAGTCAATTCTTTCGCACACTCAACATCTACTGTTTCATTTAATGCAATAATACCACCAAAACAACTTATTCTATCTGCGTCTAATGCCCTAATGAGAGCACTGTAAATATCAGGTGCAATAGCAACCCCACAAGGATTAGTATGTTTAATAACAACAGCAGCAGGTTCACCTGAAAATTCCTGCACCGTAGATATTGCTGCTTCTAGATCAATAAGATTATTATAACTTAACTCCTTTCCCTGCAACTGTTTGGCCTCACTTAATCCCTGTCCAGGAAATGTGAACCATGCTGCTTCCTGATGAGGATTCTCACCATAACGCAAAAATTCCTTAAATTCTATACCTTTTGTTATTTCTGAAAAGTTAAGAGTCATAGTCTTGTTCCCATCCATTTACTAATTGCTTTATCATATTCAGCAGTATGTTTAAATGCCTCCAATGCAAGTTGAGGTCTTAACTCATCCACACTATCCTCTTTCAATGCTTCTACAAATGTATCATACTGTTCTGGATTGGTTAATATAGAAACATATGCATGATTCTTTGCTGCTGACCTTACCATAGTAGGTCCACCAATATCAATGTTCTCAATTGCATCTGCCCATGTTACATCTGGTTTAGCAACAGTTGCTTGGAATGGATATAAATTTACCACTACAACATCAATGAATCCAATACCATTTGATTTCATATCTATATCATGATTAGGATCACCACGTTTAGCAAGAATACCACCATGCACTTTAGGATGTAATGTCTTTACTCTACCACCAAGAATCTCTGGGGAACCAGTATATTCTGACACAGTAGTTACTGGTATATCTGCTTTCTTAAGAGCAGCAGCAGTTCCACCACTTGAAATAATATCATATCCATAAACATAGTGTAGTGCAGATGCCAAAGGAAGGATTCCTTCTTTATTTGATACACTCAATAATGCATAACTCATATCAATTAATCTTTTTTACAGTATAGCATAAAAAAAGGAGGGTAACAATACCCTCCTCATATTTAGAGATACTCCTTTCGAGCATGATGCTCCGGAACTATTTTTGCTAATTCGACCACAAGGAGTCCATCTTCAAAGCTGACTTGTCGTACTTCCGTATCGTCGGCAATAGTCCATTGTCTGGTAAAGGAGCGTTGAGCCAATCCTTTATGGACAAATTCTCCAGTACTTTCTGATTCTTCTTTTTTGCCTTCCACAGATAGTTTTCCAAACTCCGTATAGACTTTGACTTCATCTTTCTTAAACCCCGCAAGGGCGATTTCAAGTCTCGATTCATGATTACTTAACTGTACTAAATTATATGGTGGATAGTTATTAGAAGTAGATGTATCATCCCAGAATCTATTAAGATAATCATCCATCCCAATACCATTTCGTCTGATCCTCTCCATCAATTCTGGAAGATTCTCAGCATGATACCTGGCTAGTGTGCCCATTGTTCTTAGCTCCTTTAAAAGCGAGTTTGTGTTTTGTTGTCCCTTACGGCGACATTACTAATTATAACACTTTGCTTTTAAAGGAGAGTTCGGTTTTCACTCAATAACCGTACTCGTCTATAACGTCTAGAACCTTATTAAGATATTGTTCTGCACCTCGACATTCTTCATGAGACATTTCTTGTCTTTCGCACCTATCATACAACTCAATTTTGAGTTTGTTTGCCCGTGCTTGCATATCTGGCTTACTTAATTGTCCATTCATAGCGATATCCTTTGCTACCTTTATATTTATAAAGATAATATAAAAAAAGTAATAAATACTTATTCAGAATCTTCTACTTTTTTCTTCTTACTACCAATATTATACTTGGTTTCTAGGATCCAGTCACCTTTATCTTTATATGCTAACACCTTAATCTGATTAAGAGGTGCAATATCTTGTATTTTACTGGCACTAACAATACCAATTAACCCCCAATCAGCAAGAAGCTGAGCAATGCGATTACGACGCTGAACATCGTTAACCGTAAGGTTAGCATGTTTACCATCTAAAGCAAATAATTCTTTAAAATGCACAACGTAATACCTACCTTGCTTATGAAGGATATGACAAGATTGATAAATCTTTTTCTCTTTACGTGATGCAACTCCAATACGTGTCAAAGTTTCACGAACTTTGAGGAAGTCATCGGGTTCATTAAGTGTAACTTCGACCATTTGGTCAGGTGCCCACTTTACCTCAGGCTCTTGAACCACGCTCATTTCATTCCTCCAGTTTCAAATTTCGATTTTATAAAATTAAGTTGTTCTTTTGATAGGATTCTAAGAGCCTGTTTTGCCTTTTCGTTACTATAACCATAATAACGCTTTACCAAGTCAAGATCTTTGATTGTATCTTTACGGAGCCAGGGAGAGAATCTCTTCTTGGTTCTCAGAGTATTTAGCAAAAAATCATATTGCATCTTCTTATCAAGAAAATGGTATTGATTCATCTCATTTGTAAACAAAATACAGTCAAGATGTCCCGACAAACAACGATTAATGATGTATGGAGGATACTCCTTCTCTATAGAAGGATCTTCATCAATCAGATTTTTCTTCGTTTGATTTATAGAGTTCAACCAATCTTTCAGTTCCATAATTAAGTAGAAGTAGTTCTTTACGTTGTTGTTGGTCTTTCATATATTCACCAACAGATCTCATAGTATATGTAAGGTCAAACTCAGCAGCTGTCCACCCCTTAAATCTATCTCTTACTAATTGATTAGAATTATAACTTACCATCATAGGAAAAGTATACTTGTCACAATCAGCAGCAAACCTATCATGATCAAATCCTTTATGCATGGATCCCTTACGTCCATAGAGGTTATCCTTAATGTCATAAGGAGGATCAAGATACATAAAAAGATCTTTATGGGCATCCTCCATCAAATATTCATAAGAATAATTACTTATATGCCAGTGTGAAATTATTTCAGAGTATTCAGGTAATTTCTCAATCCCCCGTAACGAAAAATTGCTAACGGAAGCTTGAGATGAAAAACTAGAGCTTTCTGTGAGACCACTAAAACTGCACTTATTGACAATATAAAAAGCCACAGCGCGGTCAAGGGATGAGTGATTAGTCTCGTTAATAATAGACTTGGAGTTATTAAATAACTCTCTTGCTGTATCGGTGTCATTATGACTAAGTTTGTAGTTAGTTAGTTGGTCACTCAATTCTACACCAAATACCTGTAACACTTGCCAGAAGTTTACAAGAGGTTCATAAAGATCATTAACCCAGATTTTAAGATGTGGATACATCTTCGAAAGGTATATTGCTACACTTCCACCACCAATAAATGGTTCACGAAATTCTACACATTGTCTAAGATCTGGAAAATGTTGTCCCATCTTAGTAACTGCACGGGACTTTCCGCCAGGATACCTCAAGGGCGTTTTAAATGCTTTCTTCGATTTCATAATCAGGTTCATTATATTTCAAATATTCCCAGAAGATCATTTTCATTTCCTTCTGAGTCATACCACAATGCTTTGCAGCAGCAGGTAATGTCATTTTAGCATGAAAGAGTCCTTGATTGGATTCTTCAACATTCTCTGGTGTTGTTTTAACTCTTGGTTCTACAAGAGTAGATGCATCAACTTTATATACCATTTAATTTGTAGTATCCCACTGCTGACGATCAGGAATCACCATACGATGATGTCTTGGACCAGAAATACCAATATCCATTCGTATAGGAGCATCTAATACCCTATCAAAACTTTCTGACATTCTACGATACCCAGTACCAACATACAACTGTCCAGCAAATACTGATACAGTAGCAGCACCCCAAAAGAGGTAATAAAACCTAGACTTTACTTGATGTCTTTGCTTCTTTTTCATGATGAAAAATCCTCTATTGTAAATAAACTACGAAGTTCTAGTCCATTATCTAGCATAGCATCCTTACCACCCTCTTGTCTATCCACAATAGTAACAACACGATTAACCTCATATCCAGCATCACGAAGAACCTTAACTGCTTTGATAGATGAACCACCAGTAGTAACTACATCTTCAAGTACAGTCACCTTAGAACCTTCTGGTGGTAATGGTCCCTCTATTTGTGATGCTGTCCCGTATCCCTTTGGTTCCTTACGTATAATTAAAGCACCATCAATATCAAAACAATCATTAGTATTTCTCCAAAATTGATGAGATATAATAGCAACACCAGACACCAAAGGATCAGCACCAAGAGTAAGTCCTGCTACTGCCTTACTACCAATCTCAATATGTTTAAGCATCAGGTTTGATACTAATTCCAAACCTCTACCAGTAAGAATTACTGGTTTACAATTGACATAATG
>Ga0208011_1000758_pt1 | contig 12006 bp, 16 predicted proteins | sample 7_EtaG_FD_184080 | JGI IMG/M metagenome (GOLD analysis project Ga0208011, IMG submission 184080) | Marine viral communities from the Subarctic Pacific Ocean - 7_ETSP_OMZ_AT15161 metaG (SPAdes) (version 2) | ecosystem: Environmental > Aquatic > Marine > Oceanic | place: Pacific Ocean | collected... | reverse complement strand
CTGGGTGCTGAGGTTGTTCATCACACGGCATCCTTTGATCCCGAACCGGGTGCCTATGCGCAGACCGGAAAAGCCGATAGCGGCCACAGCCACGGGCACGGCCATCACCATGCTCACTCCCATTAACAGCCCAGCGGCCGCATCGAACGACTTGGCATTGCTGGGCCTGATGCAGCTGGTCAGCCCTGCGCTGCCCATTGGTGCTTTTGCCTGGTCTCAGGGTCTGGAAAGTGCCTTTGAGCTGGGTTGGGTAAATAACGAAACAGACTTGCAGCAATGGCTGGAAGGCGTACTGGAAGATGGCCTGAGCCGCTGCGAGTTGCCTTTGCTGGTGCGCTTGCAAACCGCCTGGGCGGTAGACGATGCGAAAGCCATTGCACAGTGGAACAACTGGCTGCACGCCACCCGGGAAACCGCCGAACTGAGCGACGAAGACACCCGCCTTGGCGCTGCATTGGTCACCCTGCTGCGCAACCTGGGCCTGCTGCCGGATGCGAGCCTGATCCCGCAGGAACCCGGCTACATCACCATGTTCGCCTGGGTGGCCCATCACCGGAATGTACCCGAGCGCCTGACCTTACTCGGCTTCGCCTGGGCCTGGCTGGAAAATCAGCTGGCGGCTGCCTGCAAGGCGCTGCCCCTTGGCCATACCGCCGCCCAACGCATCACTGAACACATGCGCCCGCTATTGGTAACGGCTGTGGAAGCCGCCCTGCAGCGGGACGACGAAGAGCTTGGCCCGATATTGCCCGGCCTGGCCCTCGGCAGCGCCTTACACGAAACCCAGTATTCGCGGCTTTTCAGAAGCTGAAGAACAAACGCTGATTACAAGAGACACGGAGAACACGCCATGAAACATTGTTTGAGAGTTGGAGTAGGTGGCCCGGTAGGCTCCGGCAAGACCGCCCTGTTGCGCCAGCTGTGCAAAGCCCTGAAAGACCACTACGACATAGCCGTGGTCACCAACGACATCTACACAAGAGAAGACGCCGACTTCCTGCTCAAGCACGACGCCCTGCCAGCCGACCGCATACTGGGCGTGGAAACCGGCGGCTGCCCGCACACCGCCATCCGCGAAGATGCCTCCATGAACCTGGCGGCCATCGACGACCTGCAAAGCCGACACCCGAATCTGGAACTGGTGATGGTCGAATCCGGTGGCGACAACCTTTCCGCCACCTTCAGCCCGGAACTGTCTGACCTCACCTTGTACGTGATCGACGTATCCGCCGGCGACAAAATCCCCCGCAAAGGCGGCCCCGGCATCACCAAATCCGACCTGCTGATTATCAACAAAATCGACATCGCCGAATACGTCCACGCCTCGCTGGACGTGATGGAGCGGGACTCCAAAAAGATGCGCGGCGAACGGCCGTTTGTGTTTGCCAACCTTTATGACGGGGTAGGGCTGGAGACGATTATCAGCTTTATTCTGGAGCGCGGGATGCTGCCGGAACGACGCCCGGAAAAACTTGCCGAAACCGCCTGAAGGCCCGGTGAACAGAATCTATTGAAAACCAGGAGAAACATTATGAAAGCAATCACCCGAGTACTGATGGCCACCGGCCTGATGGTTACCGCGACAGCGGCCTCTGCTCACGTCGGCCACGACGCAGGCACCGGCTTCACCAGCGGCCTGCTGCACCCCATGCAGGGCCTGGATCATCTGCTGGCCATGGCCGCAATCGGCTTCTGGAGCGTGCGCCAATCCGCCACACTAAAAAACAGCACACCGCTGTTCGTCATCGGCGGCATGGTCGTCGGCGCTGGCATTGCCTGGGGCGGCTTGAGCCTGCCGGGCGTGGAAACCGGTATCGCACTTTCGGTGCTGCTGGCAGGTATTCTGATTGCCACCATGGCCAAGCTGCCGACCGCTGTGGGCGGCTCCCTGGTTGCGGCGTTCATGGTGTTTCATGGGTTTGCGCACGGAGCTGAAATGCCCGCCGGAGCGGCGTTGGTGGCTTACCTTGCCGGGTTCTCTATCGCTACGGTGGCGTTGACGTGTGTGGGGCGTGGGCTTGGTGCTTTGATGCTCAAGACAGATAGCCGGGTTGGCCGAACGTTGGGCGGTGTTGTGGCAGCAGTTGGGGCTTTTTTGGTAGCTGGTTGAAAATTGGCCAGGAAAACATTCTACGATGTTACTGGCTATTGGAGCCGGCTTCACGTCGGCTCCGGCATGGTAATCCCCCCGAAAACACCCCCACTAAAAACGGGGGGATTACCACCCAAACTGACCGTTTTCCGGACGGATGGTCGTATCTGGTTGGATAACAACCCGGTGTAAAATGCCACACGCCCATTCGTCATTGGCCGCAAAGCTGGCCCTTCAGCCAGGCGCTAAAGGATGCACACGCCAGCGCCAGAATCTATAACCTGATCGAAATGGCGCTAGCCAATGGTCTTGAGGCCTAAGCATGCCTGGTGGAAGCACTCATCAAAGTGCCATCATCATCGACAACCGACGATGATGGCAACCAGTTGTTGCCATGGAATCAGGGCGAAATCATTCCGGTGTAGTTCGTGGGGCGCTTACAAATAAATTTAACCCCTCAAGCTCCCTGCTATTCTCCAATACGGGCAGTCTGGGCCGCTGTAGTGCGTTCAAATTCAGCTACTTCTGCAACCACATACGCGACATGATGGCTCGTATCAATCTTAATCCAAGTTGTCGGCCCGCCACCTATTTCTTTATTTGCGCATCGCTGAATTTCGTTGTCTCCCCAGCTAAAACCGGAACAAAGGTAGTGACCAGAATTAATTAAAGTTTGGGCTAGTTCGCAATGCTGGAAACCACCAATTGGCTTTCTGATTACATGCCCCCTGACGATGAAAAATTCATCGTCAATGGTATATCGGATTTTGGCGTTAGTGTTTCCATATCCTGTCTCACCGGTGCTAGGGCCTCTAACGCCATAATCCCCAAAATATATACGGAAGGTGGGGTGTTGTTTTCGAGCATTTTTCCAAAGCAGCATTTCTCTTCGCAATACTGAGCCACAAGAATCTCGGTCTTTAATCACCTTGTCAATCGAGTTCGGCAGAGAGCACCCAGCAATAGAGTATGTTGAAAAACCATAACCAGTAATTTGAGAAAATAGTGAATCAAAACTGTTAAATATATCTACTATTGGCAGTGCACTCAGATCCTCGAGGTCAAGAGTAACGTGACAGTTAGCCGGATTGATCTCAAGATAATTAAGAATTTCACTCAATCGTTCGTGAAAGTGAGTGGGGTCGCTAACATCATCAAATGCAAATCGCTCTAGCCTGATACAAAATTTACCAGTGTGCATTCTCGATATGCTTTTTAATGCTAAACGATATTCGTCATCATCCCAGCGATCATAGCCAACAACAGGTACGACATTAACGCCATCACTCTTCAAAGAGTTGTAAAGGTAGTTTAAATGGTGCTCCCCTGTTTCGACCTTGTCGGCTGGATCCTGCCAATGGTATGTGTCGAACATCGCATACATGCCAGGCCGAAGCTCGCCTATCTTTCGACTTACTTCGGACAAAAAGGTGGCCTTAGCATGTGGATTGTCTTTGTATTTTTTGAGCTCCGGTTTGAATCTAGGAACCTCGAACAAAGGTATCATGCTGTTCGTTACATTTTGTGACGCATTACGAAGCGAATCAAATTCAGCATCTTTTGCTTTTAATATGGGGAAGTAGAGAATGTTCATAACTAAGCCTCAATTTTCTCGTCGGATGGAAACAACTGGCGTATTTGGTTCTGTCCCACCAAGTCGGAGAACAGGCTATAATTCCCCGATTCCCTTCGGAGTCGACCGGCGATTACTGCCGGGTGGATCTTCAAATCCTTTGCAAATCTTTCAATCGTGTCCTTGCTTGGCGTCGTATAAGCATCGCTTCTCCGCCACTTTACACGCGGAATAAAGGCTTCGGTTGCTAAGCGGTTGGCCTCTGCCTCTTTTCGATCTTCGGATGATGTATCTAAATCATCCAAAAAGGCCTCATTGTTACCAACATGCTTCCAAATATGAGCGACTTCGTGCACCAACGTAAACCAAAAATGATCAATCCTGTCATACCTCAACGTGAGACTGATAATAGGGGTTCCATCAGAATCTTTAAGAGCGGCTCCGTCCAACAGTGTGCCTTTCAGTGCAGGTTCAATTACTACAGCGATGCCTGATTTCTCTAATTGCTCAATCGCTAATAAAGGACCCGTATCAAACCGACTTAGCTGAGCAAGCTCTTTCAAATAATTGGCAGAAAGTACATCAGTTTCATAACGGCCTAAGTTGCTCTTTTTGTCCCGAGCTTTCTGAATTACCCGTGCTAACCAAGCATACAAGGCATACCTAGATGTTGGCGTTTCCGCCTCCCCAGAAAATGTTTTACGAAATGATGCGGCACCGAATTGCAGCCCAGCATCTGAAATGAAGCCTTTCACCAAATCTTCAACGTTGTCCTTGGCTACTTTTCCCAAATTTTCTATCCAACCCCGGCGCGCCATTTCTTTGATCGGAAACTTCGACCAATCTACAGATCGCTTGTTGATAGGGGCGTCGGGAAGCGAAGCGCCAATCAATGTTTCGGCAGAGATACCCAAGCCGATAGTCAGTGCCCGAATCATCTGGACGGTTAGAGGCCGTTTGCGATTTAGCACCTCAGAAACTCGACTGCTCGTGCCGAAATAAGGCACTAGGTCAGCTTGCTTCAAGCCCTTCTCGTTCATGCGGAATAAAATGGCGTCGACTGGATCCGGGCTTTCCACTGGATACTTTGAATTTTCATGCGCTTCTAGCAAAACTGTAAGCAGCTCAAGTCGTTCACTCTTTTTAGAGTTCAACTTGGGATCTTCAGCAATTAGAGCCTGAACCTCATCAAGGTAAGCTATATATTGTTCCTCTGTGCGAATTACTTTAGCGTCCATCATTTCTGTCTTCACTGAAGGCCGGTGATAACGGCGATGCCTTGTTGGAAAGCAATTTGCAGGGAAACCTCTTTGTTACAGTTGCTTATGGGGAAAATGAAGCTGCCCGGCTGAGACTGTCGAGCGTTCGGAAACTGTTGACTCACATCCGCTGGTCTTTTCCAGTTCGCGTCAGTAAGTTCTGCGACCCATGCGCATATCCAAGTACGCGCCGATTCGTCCGTGCGCGAAAGGCACTGTAATTTTCCCCGTCCTATAAGTCGCATAGCTTAACGTTTCCCAATTTGGGAACATTATGCGCGTAATCAGAGGAGGTTTCAAGCTCCCAAATTGGGAAATTGGATGGCTGCTGCATCGCGGGAGTTTCGTGATGACGGTCTTAGAGGAAAAACCCGAATTGTCGCCCGTAGACGTCGACATCGAATGCCGTGCCAATGGGGATCACGGCAACGCTTCTGATATCTGTAGGTTTTAGCTCAGCGTCGGTTCTGTGAGCTCACAGCTTTTTATAGGGCACGATGAACCAAGTTTATTGCGGCTCCACCGGCAAGGTGCAGCGAATGGATTGCCAAGGCTTGTTCAGCTGACTCGTATTTACGTGCAGATTATAGTCGTGTGTCGCACAGCACAGCTCGATGAATAGGCCCCTGTAACTAGCGCGCAACCAACCCGCCTCTATTTCAAGCTTCGTCTGCACGGACCCGCCGTTGTGCTCTAGACGGGTGTAAGTCAAAACAGGTGCAAGGCGAGCCATGACGGAAAAAACCGGAACAGGTTTATTCTTTTGTGGTGGATGGGGAATCCGTAAGTCGATGACTGCGCCGGGCGGGGCGAACTATACTTTGGATACTGTTCGCAGAAGGGGGCGCTCAAGATAGACGGTGATATGGTGCACAAGATGAGTTATGAGGAATAGATCCATGCGCAGGCTATTCTTCGGACTGGAGATTCCCGCTCGTATCAAAGCCCGCCTGTTGAAGACCACGGCAGAGATGTCCGCTGCCAAATGGCAAAGTGTTGAGCAGATACACATCACATTGCTGTTCCTTGGCGACGTGGAAGAAGAACGTCTATCGGCGGTGTGCGAGGCTGCCCGCAATATTCCCCTGGCGCCTTTTGAGCTGAGTGTTACGGGGCTGGGTTGTTTCGGTCAGCCTTGTGCCCCTCGAAATCTTTGGGCGGGAGTCCAGCCGACGGCTCCCGTTGCCAGTCTCCATAGCGCGATTAAAGGCCAAATGGAGAACCTTGGATTAACAACTGAAAGTCGGGCATTCCGTCCCCATATCACCCTGGCCAGATTCAAGCGCCAGCCCGGTTCGGTTCAGGGCTTGCTGGCCGAGTATGGGGAAACGGCTTTCGGGTCGTTTCAGGTGGATCAGTTCGTACTCTTTGAGAGCGAACAAGGCTCCGGTGGTTCGGTATACACGGTGATTGAACGCTTTCCTTACATGACTCGCGCCATGTGATCGTCGCCAAGGTTGGTCACACGAAAACCGGGACAGATTTATTTTCCAGTTTCCGTATTGTTCCTGGCAGGCCAGCAATTGCCGGCGCCGGCCTTAGCGAATTTTTAGCAGTGCATCTTCGATGTCGGTGCTGTCTTCTGGGCGGACGACCCGCGCTATTTCTTCACCATCCTTCAAAAAAATCAGGGTCGGCCAGAGCTTAACGCCAAACGTCCGCCCCAATCTGCGGCCTTTGCCATCTTCAACCTTCACATGCGGAACGCTTGGGTGATTGTCCATTGCCGCCTTGATGTCCGCCTGAGCACCCTGGCAGATCCCGCACCAGTTGGTGCCGAATTCGATCACCATTGGGCCCGTGCTCTGGTCCAGCTCATCACGGCTCAGGGTTTCGGGTGTATATCGGCTGGTGTACGACATGGTGTCTCCTTGTTGGGTTATCCGTTTGGAAAATAAATCTGTCCCGGTTTTCTGAGGTCGTCGAGTGTTAGTGCTCCTTTAATCGGGCAACCCGGAACGCTTCTCTGGTGTCATTTCCTTTTCCCACTCGGCTTCGTCGCCCGGCGCTGGCAGAAACCGGCCAAACTCGATCATCTGAGTGGCTGGAATGTCCTGCAGATAAATCCAGACGTCCTCAGCCGTTGTGCCCGTGATTTGCACTACCTTTTCAAGCATCTGGCTCATCAGGGCCTGCTTGACCTCGGTATTGCGGCCCTCGCGTACCAGTCCGTGCACATACACCTGGGGCGCTGAGTTTACGCGGCCACCGACAAAGTGCTCACCCTCGTTGGTCGCAAAAAACAGAACCTGGGCGAAGAAGTGGGGCGCGCCGGTTTGCGTGTGATGGGCCGTTGTGATGGCCTCCGCTATCTGTGATTTCTGCTGCAGCGACAGGGAAAGATTCGCGACTGTTACAGTGTAAGTGGGCATTGGGAAGTCCTAACGAGCGTTGCATGTATGCATGGGTCTGGCCAAGATGGAAAGTGGGGTAGCTTGTTTCACTATAGCAACGCTTGTCAGCATGGCCACGCGCATGGAAAACCGAGACAGACTTATTTTGTGCACACTGTTTTTTTGACGTTATCAGCCCATTTCGAAAAATATCTATCAAACAAGAGCTATCAAACAATCATGACGAGAAAGACATTAGGTTTAACCCGAAAACGAAATAAAGACGCTAAACCAGTGGCTGAGGAAGCCGAAGCTATGGTTGAGGTGGAAGGTGAGGCCGATCCACAAAAACGTTTTTTAAATGGTGTGGCTATCAATCCAACGCCGGGGATTCGCTTGGAGTCAGGTTCAGAAAAACTCACGGTGCGCGCGATGGATTTGATCACGCCGATTGGCATGGGGCAGCGAGGTTTGATAGTTGCGCCGCCGGGGTCTGGAAAATCGACGATTTTGAAACATATTTGCCAGGCGGTGGGAAAGGCGTATCCCGAGATTAAACTTTACGCGTTATTGATAGATGAGCGACCCGAAGAGGTCACTGATTTCAGGCGTAGCGTCCCGGCTGAGGTACACGCTTCTTCTTCGGATGAAAGCTATGCTCATCACGTTCGCGTTGCCGATGAACTTCTTGATATCGCCCGCCAGCAAGCGGGCGAGGGTCACAACGTCATGATTGTGATTGACTCTCTCACGAGGCTTTCGCGTGTGCATAATGCGGAGCGAAAGAGCAGCGGTCGTACTATGTCTGGCGGGGTGGATGCCCGAGCGATGGAGATTCCGCGGAGGTTGTTTGGCGCTGCACGAAACATTGAGAATGGCGGCTCGCTGACCATTTTGGCGACTGTTTTGGTGGATACCGGCAGCCGTATGGACCAGGTTATCTTTGAGGAATTTAAGGGCACGGGGAACATGGAGCTGGTTTTATCGAGAGACGTTGCGAATCAGCGAATCTTTCCCGCGCTGGATATTTCGAAAAGCAGTACACGCCGTGAAGAGCTGCTGTTGGATCCAAAAGATTTAGACAAAATAAGAGCATTGCGCCGGGCGCTTGGCGGTCTTAAACCGCTAGAGGGCACAAAAAAGTTGGTTGAGCTGCTTGAGAAGTACCCCACAAATGCCGAGCTTCTGAAAAACATCCCCGGGCCAGGATGATGATGCGTGTGAGTGATGACCTCGGGAAAATCGGGACAGTTCTATGAGCTAATCTGGTCGGTAACTACTGAATGGGAAACCGTTATGAAACTGATCCTTTTGCTCGCCGCTGTATTGGTTGTTGGTCTGTTGGTGACTCAGCAACTGAACAGGGGTAAGGAAGCCAACGCTGAACAGGCCGCGGAAATGGGGGCCAACAAGCCGCCAAAGGTTCCGACGAGCCCGGGCGGTGTGCCGAAGTTTGAAGACGACATGAAGAAGTTTATGGAGGATGAGGCGGCCAAGCAGGCGGAAAAGATTGATCAGGCCACGCAGTAAAGGCGGGCAATTCGGCTTTAAAGTTCCGAGATGCCCATTTTGGGTATATAATTACCCAAAATGGGTTTTAGGGGCGTAATTTACATGCCAGCAGTAACAACATCGAACCGCACTGGATTAGCGGATGCCCTGTTCTCACAAACCCGCCAAAAGGTGCTGCGACTGTTCTTCGCACGTCAGGAAAGGGACTTTTCGATCAAAGAGCTCATCGAGCAGGCGGAAGCAGGTTCGGGGGCTGTGCAGCGGGAACTGGCACGTCTGGTGGATAGCGGCCTGGTGCAAGTGAAGCTGCAGGGGCGCCAGAAACGATATAGAGCCAACCCGGACTCGCCCGTTTTTCCGGAGTTGTCTTCTCTTGTCTCCAAACTGCTCGGTCCAGAACAACAGGTTGAAGATGCTCTCAATTCGATTAGTGATAAAATCGATCTGGCCCTGATTTATGGTTCGGTGGCGAAGAAGACCGATCATGCTAATAGCGATATCGACCTCATGTTGGTATCGGATTCCCTCACCCTGGAGGAGGCTTTTGAAGCGTTGGAGCCAGCAGAAACCAAGCTTTCCCGTACCATCAACCCAACCCTCTACAAGCAAGAAGAGTTTAAGAAACGTCGAGCTAACAATAACCCTTTTTTGAGGAAGGTCCTGGAAGGACAGTACATATTATTGAAAGGAAGCATCAATGAATGAAGAAGCACTGGAGAACCTGGTCCGGATACACAAACTCCACCATGAGGCGGTAGATGCGAACGAGGTAGATGAAGCGTTGGTGACAAGTCTCATGGAAATAACAGAAGAAATCAGTCGGGCCGTGGTCGCACTTACCGCAGGGTAAATTTTGTAATTACCCATATTGGGTAAAATAATGCCCAGTATGGGTAATTGGGTAGCCCCGTCCGGCGATAGAGTGTTGAGCGGTCGTTTTTCACCGTTCTTGGTGGCCTGTTCCATCGCGGTAATCTGCCGGTCTCTATCTTGGCTGCCTACGGCGGGGTGAGCCTGGTGTTGTTTGTGATGTACTGGATTGATAAGCAGGCGGTGTATCGGGGTGGGCAACGTACGGCTGAGAAGACGTTGCACCTATTTGAGCTTTTCTGTGGCTGTCCCGGTTTTCGCTTAGTAGCGATAGCCCCAGAATAGCCAGCCCTCCAACAGGTGTGAGAGATTTCTTGTCGCCGTTCGTATGATCAGGTGGGTACAGACGCTCGTATTTTTTGAGCGAACGATGTCGGGGCAAAGAAATGAGTCTCAATTTTTTCGTTACTAGAATCAAAACCGTTCTGGCGGTGATGCTTTCGCTGATTACACTGACCGCTCACGGGGCTGACATGGACAGGTTGAACGACTACCGGTGGAAAAGCCGGCTCATTCTGGTGCAAGCAGCCAGTGAGAATGGCGGTGAGATTGAAACGCTCAGGGGTGTCCGGGCCAAAGTGGATGACCGTGATATTGTCTGGTTTGTAAGCACTGGTTCGGGTGTGGTTTCGAATCAGCAATCTGTTTCGAGTAGCCTCGAGTGTGACGTGAAGGCTGTGCTGGAAGAGTCGCGTTCGGATGGCCGGGTCCTGTTGATAGGCAAGGACGGCGGCATCAAAAGCCGGGACTCCCATCTCGATCTTGACGCTATTTTCCGCCGTATCGACGCCATGCCAATGCGCGCTCGCGAGATGCGCTCCAGCGAGCTCACGCGTACCTGTCCAAGCTACGGCTTGGGTGACGACTGGAAAGCGCGGATAGTTTCTCCTTCCGGGGTGCTCAACAGCAATTCGCCGTGATCGCCAAAGCGCGCCTGGTTCACATGCATGAGCAGCTTCAAAAAAGATTCTTCCTGATTCATCAGCGCCGGCGCACAGGCCATTCGGGTAGATGCCATATTTTCGCCAACGGTAAATTCGGATCCATTGAGTTGGTATTCTCCGCTGTAACGATTGCAGGATGAGCTACCCCCTACCTTATTGCCTTCCATGAACACGATGCTGACACGAGAGCTATCGATAATGCCTTTGCCACTTATATCGTCCACAACCCACTCGCCGCCACGTATCAGGTTTTCCGTTGTCACATCGTTATCGGTGGCCCCGGGTGTATTTGCACAGGCGCTTAGAAAAATTGCGGAGCTGACTGCGCTAACGGCTAAAAATTTTTTTAATTCCATTTGAATACCCACTCTCTGGATGAACTTGATGGCGCCATATTATCTCGTTGGCCAAGCTTTTTTCCGGTTTCTTGCCAAACCGTCATGCGCCCATATCGGTGCAGGCCTGCTGAATCACCCAGTACAAAGCACGAAAACTGCCAGTTTTAGTGTTGTTACGCTATGGTACAAAGTCAGTAAGTGTTTAAAACCGAGGATCAGTTATGAATACGCCAACATCAGATCATATCCCTCAGGAAGCATTCGATTGGTATGATGAATATGCTCATGGTTTGATCGATCGACGTACTTTTATGCGAAAGCTCAGTGGGTTGGCTGTTCTTGGCTTTTCTATCAGTGTATTAACCTCCGCCTTATTGCCTGATTATGCCCTCGCAGAGCAGGTATCGTTTAATGATGAAGATATAAAGGCAACGTACGAAGAATTTGACTCGCCTGATGGACATGGCAAAGGCAGGGGTTATCTCGTTGTTCCGAGAAATGTGGAGGGTAAGCTTCCTGTTGTATTGGTGATACACGAAAACCGGGGCTTGAACCCTTATGTCGAAGATGTGGCAAGACGACTTGCTAAAGAGGGTTTTATAGCCTTTGCGCCGGATGCGTTATTTCCTTTAGGGGGGTACCCGGGTAACGACGATGAAGGCCGTGCAATGCAAAAAACGATGGACAGGGCGAAAATACAAAATGATTTCGTAGCCGCTGCACATTATTTAAAGTCGCACCCTGATAGCAATGGAAAATTAGGCGCTGTTGGCTTTTGCTTTGGTGGTTATGTTGTAAATTACCTGGCGGCGGTTGATCCAAGCCTTCTGAGCGCCGGCGTGCCGTTTTATGGTACGCCTGCAAGCGAAAACTTACGTAAAAATATTAAAGCACCGCTCATGATACAGCTGGGTGAATTGGATAAACGCGTTAATGATACATGGCCTGAGTACGAGCAAGATTTAAAAGCGAATAATGTGGAATACACAATGTATATGTATAAGGGGGTTAACCATGGTTTTCATAATGACTCGACCGCCCGATATGATGAAGAAAACGCAGAGCTTGCATGGCAACGTACTATT
>Ga0208011_1000749_pt1 | contig 12055 bp, 10 predicted proteins | sample 7_EtaG_FD_184080 | JGI IMG/M metagenome (GOLD analysis project Ga0208011, IMG submission 184080) | Marine viral communities from the Subarctic Pacific Ocean - 7_ETSP_OMZ_AT15161 metaG (SPAdes) (version 2) | ecosystem: Environmental > Aquatic > Marine > Oceanic | place: Pacific Ocean | collected... | reverse complement strand
TAAATGTTCCAGGATCTCCAGAAATAGGACCATAGAAACACTTAGCACTACTAATACCAGCAACAGTAAATGTATTATTATATGCTGTGCTAGTAACCCCAGAAGTATTCTCAGTACTGGTTATATTAACCGTTTCAACAACAGAACCTACGGAAAGATCGTGAGGAATTTCTGTGGAATAATAAGCATTAGTCCCATCCCATGTTGCCTTAGAAACAAATCTAAAGTTTCTATTCTCACTTACATTACCCAAAGAAGTTGCAGTAGGACTAAAGTAAGAAGCAACCTCAGCGTCTGTTGCACCTGTTGTGTCGTTAGATTCTTGAAGAACAAATCCATCAATAGGAGGTCTTGCTGAAGTAATTCCACTCCCTGAAGGAATAACATATCTTAGTTTATAAATTGTATCCCCTAAGTTTCTTGTATCAGGTTGCCTTGTGAAGAAGGTTCTAGGAGTTGCTGCACCCAATGCAGTTGTTCCAAGAGATACAACTTGTGGAGAAAGATTATTATCTGTTGATGCTACAGCAACATTAATATACCATTGACCTGCAGTACTATTATACTGAATTGGGTGACCAATATCTCCAGAATTCTTATCAGAAACTCTAGAAATAACATTAGTGGTCCCACCAAGTTCATTAATAGTCAAAGCTGAGGTATTCTTAGCATCATTTAAAGTCTTAGCAACCTTAATCTGATTGGTTCCAATACCAGAAGTAATCGCATAATAAACTTTATTGTTTTCAACTCCATCCGGCAACTGAGCAGTTTCAGATATAAATCTGATTGACTCACCCTCAATAAACTGGTGAGGCTTAGTAAAGGTAATAGTGCTAGAAGAAATACTATTAATTCCTGCAGTGCTTCTACCAATAAGAGACGTCTTCTCAGAAGTTCTTTCTTCATATCCACCAGTAACAGGGCTCGTGCCTTGAGTGTTAGGCATTACAATACGAGCAGAATATGATGTCGAAACACCACTCTGAGTAATCAAACACTTAAGAGCATCATTTTCTTTCGCACCAATTCTATATCCCTCTAGAACATTAACAGGTGCGACTTCTGAATTCTTTTTATTATAAAGATAAAGATGACATGTTGTAGATGTTCCCACAGCTTGCGCAACAGTTTGGGCAACATCAATTGAAGTAAATTCAATATTTGTATCACTATCGGTAATCTCTTTAGGAGGAATGACATGAGTTACATATCCTACATCATCCCTAGAGAAAGAATCTCTCCTATATCCTTGAGCAATTAAAGATTTAGCACCAAAGTTAGAGTTGGAGTTAGTGATTGATTGGTCACCACCACTCTTGGCTACAAAGTGTTGAGCATAACCAATTGCAAAGACAGAAACTATCTGCAGAACTGCATTATTATCACACTTAATATGATAGTTATTATACGTTGGCTTATAAACTGCTAGAGAATCTGTGTGTATATTCTCATTACCCGCATAAGTACTATCTTGATATTCACCACTAGTCTCATCATACTTAACAAAGGCATTATTATCCTTCTGCAATCCAATACCCGTAAACTGGGCAAGAACCATTGACTTAAATCCATCTGCCTTATCACCATCAGCAAACAAACCACACATACCATAAACTGATCTTAATGAACAGTTAAAGATATATGGTGAAGAAGAACTTACTGTATCGACAGCAAGGTTAACAGTTGAACCAGTAGCAGTAGGTAGAGCATTAGAAGGAGAAGTAGATACTTGATACTTAAACTCTGTTGAACTAGTGACTTCACTAATTACATACTGACCATCATATCCAGATGCAGTAACACCAGCAACTCTAATTGCAGTATCTACATCAGCACCTGTGAGAGCAGTAGTTGTCGTAACAGTAATGGTAGATGTAGCAGTTGAACCATCACCTGCTTTAATACTACTAATACCTACTTCTCCACCAGTAGGTCCAACAATCCGATATTCATCAATCTTAGGTTGAATATCAAGACCAGATGAAGGATAATCGGGTTCAATCTCACGACCAGAAGAAGGTCCATAAACAAGACCTACTTTCTCATAATAGATATCCAGATCAGTTCTGGTTGTAGTTAATGACATGAAAGCGTCATCAATAACTACATTATTAGCTCCATCTGCATACTCAAAACAAGTTAATTTGTGGTGAGAGAAATTGGGAACAAAGGTATTTGTTGTATAATCTTTATAAACAACGCCGTTAGGGTCTCCATCAAACATTGAGAACTGATAGAGATAACATCCACCAGTTAGACGGAATAATGCACTTCTCTCAATATTATCATTCGCTGGATTAGGAACATACTTAGGTCTTATCTTTGTCTTTCTTAAATCTAAACCTACAATGGAACTACCACGAGGAAGAATTACACCACCAAAAACACTATTGAGTTTATAAAGAGCATTATTTTCACTACTTAAATCAAAATTAGTCGAAAGATCCCACTGAGGAAAATCCGTTGAAGTAGTTCCATTCCTTAATTTATAAGTATTTGATCCAGTAGGAATCCATCCAGGTCTATTATCTACTATATGTTCCCCTGGATATAACAAGATTGTGGTTTTACCAAATCTATCGTTATCCAATCCCTTCTGATATGAAAATCTCGACGCTTCAACCAGCGCACGTTGAATAGTTTTAAAGGGACGAGTTAGGGAATTACCTTGGTTTTCAATACTATCAGTAGAATCCAGATCATTGGGATTAACGTACAGAATATTCCCACGGGTATTCTTGATAAAATTATCTAGTCGACTTAGAGGCATCTTCTTCGCACAATGAGTTCTGTTATGGATTATTTATCATAACAAAAAGGCATCTATTTAGATTCCTATTTTATTCCTGTCCCTCATACTCATTTTTCTCCACCATATATTCAATGGTAGTGGCTACATCATTCATCGCATCTCGGATATGGTATTGTTGTCCCGATTCTTGTCTACGAGTCACAGAATCTAACAATGTCCATCGCCATTGCCTCATACTTTTAGAATACCATAACTTGATTTCCATAACTTATTTATCAAATCATATCAATCTTTAAATTAAAAGCAGCAGAAATTCTATCCTTTCTAGTTTGATTAGGAAGAACCTCATGATATAAATGAGATGGAAATACTAAAATAGTCCCAGATGAAGGAGCAACCCTATAACCCTCAGCATAATTAAATTGATCCGTCACTCTAGAATTATATATCTTAAAAGACTTATGTTCAGTAAACTCATGAGGGGAAGCAAAATTTATATTTCCAACATCTCCTTCAGACGGAACTTCAATCCAAAAAACACCTGAAAGATCACAATTGGGATGACAATGCCATGCATTATAATCACCACTTTTATTAATATTCAACCACAATCCAGTATAAGATATTTTAAGATTTTCTTTAAAAATACTGGAATCTGAGAAATAAGAATCAATCTCTTTATTTAAACTAGAAAAAAGTAAGTTATCATTCTCATGGTAAAAAGGATTAGACTGCCATCCTCCTCTATTAGAAAAAAGTTGTCCTATGGGATTTTCACTTTCTTCATTATATACAAAATCAATTAGTTCACTTTGGATTTTCTTAAAATTTTCTATCTCAATCGAATGAATAAGATTAGGAAATACAGAATGAATCATTTTTTACTCAAAGGAGGAGATGCATAAGTTAATCTCTCCTCAGGACAAGTAGACCTTACTACCTCTAATACATCCATAAACTGTTCCGGTGTCTCACATTCCACTACCTTTTCCTCACCTTCATTAGAATAAAGATAAAAAGATCTCTTAGCAGTGTCCACAACACACTTCATCAAATATTCGTCTTCCATGTGGGTACTATAAGTTATGCCCTATTATAGCACCCTTAGGAATCCTTGTCAATCTGCTCCTCTGCCTTCAAATCATCAATATCCTTTCTTTCTCCTATTACCAAGTAATAGCAGTCCACTGGCATATTACCATGAGACTGAAGATGCACCTTATTATCTCCTATTCTTTTTACAATAATATGCTGATGAGCACCAACTGGAGTCAAGTGAACTGAGATGGAAGTTTCTTCTACCAAACCTTCCCAATAATTAGGTAATTTGATCTCATTCTGACTAATGAGTCTTCCCCTATAAAATACAGCATTCTCTGGTCCAGCAAGTCCTGCTAGATTTAAACTATAACCCTCAAGAGTAGGGTGTTTAATGTTCATTTTCATAATCCCTGAGCGTCAACGTGTCTTTGAAGTGCTTCAAGTCTTTCTTTTTCTTTAATTGAAGCTCCTATTTGAGTTCTTGCCATCCAAATTCTAGAACTAAGTCCATCTCTTTCCTTTCTCAAAGAATTAGCTGCCTCAAGTTTAGTATTAAATGTACCAACATCAGATGCGAAATCTGATTCTGCCGTATCTCGTGCCGATTCTGCAGCAGTTACAGCCGCATCTTCAGCAGAACAAGAAGATAGACTAGAAAATATACTAGTCAATGCAGTAAGAGTTCGTTCATCTCCTTCCTCTGCATTCAACGGAGTAACCGTCCACCCCTCCTTATAATATATTGTACCAGAAGATACAGGAGGAGCAAGAACATCAGGAATTCCCTTATCAGAATATCCAGATATCTCATACTCAGGTCTCCAACTCTGAGGAGCAGAAGTTAGTCCTGCATTAGTATATTCCACCCATGTTCCAATACCAATCCTATCTGCATTCATAATTCCTAGAGTTTGTGGTGAAAAAGGATTGCTCTCAAATGGAATAGCATAATCACTTTCAGTAGTAATACCTGCAGGATCATCTAATACATTAAATGTAACCCAACTACCATCACTTTCCGGTCCTGTAGCAAAACCTACTGCTTGTGATGCCAATAAAATAGTAGGGACTGATGTTACTCCTGCCCCTAAATTAGAAGTATATACTGTAGTAGTAAGTCCTGAAAGACTAGTAACAGCAGAACTAAATCCTGCAATAACAACAGATTGATCTGCCAATACTCCACTCTTATCACATGTTATTAATTGTCCTGCCTCAAAATCAGCCCAAAGATTATCAGAATAAGGACTCATAATAGTCAAAACAGTAGAACCACTTCCCACAGTTCCAATAAATTGTCCCACTGTCGTATCACCAACATCTATAGTATAAGGTTCATTATAATACTTAATCCCATGCAAATTATCAGTTGTTACCCCAATCTTAATATTCCTCAAAAACTCAAGAGGAAATGTTTGAATACCTGCCGAATTAGTCCCTGTTGGTGGTAACCATGCAAAACATGTACCCAAACCCGAAGAACCTAGAGCATCATATCCATTTACAGATATCTTGGTGCAAACCACATCATATGAGGTTTCACCACCCATATTAGTACTCTTATCAATAACTCTCCAAAATAAATCTGTTCTACACCCAACATTTATTCTATCTTGATATGCTGCTCTAACCTCACCTAAAGTTTCATTTACTGCATCAATTTGGGTTACAAGAGGTCTGTCCGTAACCTCAATGGCAGAATCCCATTGTTCCTTCTCAGCATCCAAAAGAACAATTTGATCACCTAACCAAGTAACTCCAGATGTTTCATTATTTAACTTTTCAGTAATATCATCAGTTAATGACATTATTATTCCTCCCTAACATCATAGTTATAACCAGCAATTGAGTGACTTGACTGATCTCCTGGATAATCTGCTGGTGATTCTCCTTCATACTCAACAAATAATTCTGGTCCAATTCTATTAGCCCAAACATGATAAAAACATTTAACTTGCACTAAATGATCCGAAGATATGATAATCTTATCCCCAGTAATCTCTTTTACATGAAGTGAAGTATCACTTCGACCAAATGGTGTAAGACTTACAGTAATTGTATCATAATCCACCAATCCTTGCCAATACTCTGGGATATCTATGGTATGAGATCCATCAAGTTTTCCTCTAATATAAATGGCAGACTCTGGACCCTCTACACAAATATGTCTTACTCTCTTACCTTCCTGAGTAGGATGAGGAATATCAAATCCCTTATCTCCAGTACATCTTCCCACTGTTGTTGGACACATCTGAAGGGGTGCTGTAGAACCCCCAACATCAGCTTTCAATCCAAAAGTACTTTCTTTTCCTGCAGTAGTATTATCCCCAAAAGTAGACTTCTTACCAAAGAGAGACTTCATTCCTGCTTGAATCTCCTTACCAACCTTATTCTTCATCCCGATATAATTAACTGTTCCTACCCAATTAGTAACAGGACAAACATAATTGGCTACAGTATTCACATTCACATTAGCAACTAATGCATTAACCAAAATACCAACTGGTCCTTCAAAATCACCTAACACCACATCAATAGGAGTGGGCACATTTAATCGACTGGATACTTTAAAAATAGAAGGTACAAGTGCAAGAGCATCTGGATTCAAACATCTAGAAACCATCAAACTAGCTTCAGGTCCCAACCACGTCAATGAATTACCAACTATAGCAGGACCCGCAATAAATGCAGATCCATTAATACGTGCTGGGCCAATTCCAATGGCAGTAGGTCCTTTTGGATCTGGCATTGAAGTCCCACAATAAAGTTGTTTTCCTACATAACAGTCCGCTAATTTAGCCATTATGCAACAACCCTCCCCAAATCTGCTATTGCTTGTTGAAACTCTCTAGGAGTCCAAGGAATAGGTAGGAATCCAGTAGATCCTTTAAATCCTGCTGAAGCATCTAATTGTTCAATCGATGCACCATAAAGATTAAGAAGACTATTACCAATACATTCTACAGTTTTCTCTGAAAATATCTTTGTAAGATTAATTGAATCAACATGAACATCATCACCTTTTATAAAAACTTTTGAATTTGCTAGAATTTGTATATATCCATGATCTTCACCACCACCCTGAGCAATTAAATCAATATCCTGTGCTTCAATTCTTATCCTACCTAATGATTTTAAAACTAAATCTCCATTACCAGAATCAATATACACTCCAGGTATTCCAGCCCCTACTACGTCACCCGCTAGAACTTGGAAAGCACCTGGACATACTGAGATAGTTCCTTGCCTTCCCTTTTGAAGAGCATCCCCATCCTTATCCATTTGTATATAATGAGGAAAAGGAGCATTTGTATTACCAACCCTTAATTTTATCCCAGAAATAACATTATCTTCATTAACTTCACCACAAGTTATCATCGCATCAGCGGTTTGAGTGAGAATCTGAAAATTAGGATTGGTTTTGATACCTACTTGCTGACCCATTATACTTTACCTACACAATCTATGACAGAAACCACCTTATCCCGGACTCCTGGTTCCTTCGCAACGTCATCACCTATCCTATCTATACACAATCTGATAGTTATTTCTGCATTAAATCCCGTTTCACTCTCAATATAAGCCCTTGGCATTTCCAGGAATCCTTCTCCTCCTGATACTAGATTAAGAGCAATCAAATTACCAACAGGTCCAAAAGTAGGAACTATTTCCGCCCCATTAGCAGGTTCAATAACAACTTTATCTGTACTCTGATAATTATAACCAGGATTACTAATAGATACCTGACAAATATGGAGAACAACAGGATAAGTATTCTCGGATTCAACAGATGTCTTGGATGAAGCAGGTGCTGTTAAAACTCCATCAGTAGAAATTGCATTACTCCCTCCCAATATTTCCGTAACACTACCATCCGTACCATACATCACTGAACTTGCATCAGAACCCACAGGAATAGAAAGTGTATCTCCCGTCTTAACAGGAACTATCATTCCAGGAGAATATGGAAGATCCCAGGTTCCATCAGAATGTTCGACTATAGTATCATCAGATTCAGCCCAAGTTATTCCATCACCACCCCGACTTCCGTCAGGAACAGATAAATATCCATACCCCGTTGTGGGTATAAGAACTCCAGTAACTCCAACATAATCCCCATCCTCATCATAAGACCACTTAGGACTATATGCAACAATATCTGCAGGTATGATATTATATGAAGTAGTAGTCACTCCTATAGTACAACCAATTTGATATCCATCATTTTCTGCTTGATCAGAATTTTGATACAAAGTTTTAAGATTTGCATTCTCATCGGCTGGTAGGTACTCAATTTTCTGAGTGGGGATTGTCCTTTCCCCATAATAAGTTACCTTAGGATTCCAAAGAGGAAGTCCTTCAGTGGGAATAGTAATAAGTTCCCAATAATCCGGGGATGTAGGAGGTACTTTATTAATATTCTGTCTCTTGGCTCTATATGGTTTTAAATCATCAGGAGAAACAGGACCCATTTCAGGAACTGCTACCGCGCCCTGCCCCTTCCCACAATCATCTTTAAATCTAATATAAGGAGCTTCCTCCTCATATCCATGACCAGCACTTACAATCTCAACTCCAATAATATTACCACTAGAACTTATAATAGCATTTCCCAGTGCACCAGTACCAGATCCGCCCCAAAAAACTACCTGTGGAGGTCCACAAAACTTAGGTCCAGTATCACACATGGATATATCAAATACATCACTAAAATCTAAATCAAAATCAAAATTATCAATATCTACCGCATCACTCACTCCACTAGCAAAATGCTTAATCTTATCAGCAATTCCTGATAGATCAAAAGGATTATCATCTGAAGTAGATCCATCCCAAATACTCCAATCAGTTATCCTCGGACACTCTCCTTTATTTGAATCGCAAATCTCAAATATAGACAAAATTGCATCAAGGAATCCCACCAAATCACCAGCAACATCAATTGCCATATTAACAGCACCTAACACACCATTAATAATACCACTTACCATACCAACTATACCCCTAACCAGTCCCATCAACTTACCAATGATAGCAGCAAGGATATTCTCAGCAGCACAAAGAGGAACCTGAATAAAACGACCAACTGCCTGTGTAAGAGCATTTAATACTATATCAAGAATCTTACTAATAATCTTCTTAAAAGCACATACTAATAATTCTAATGCCTTTTCAGTTATACTCTTAACATCTGACTTCCAATCCTGATGTAAAAAATTAAGAAGAGGTTTAATAGCATCACTAATCTTCTTTACTGTCCATGCCATTATCTCCTTAATCTTATCCTTAATCCACCCCGATACTATCTCTGAAGCCTTCTGCAATTTGGCTTGTATATACGCCTGAGTTTGTATTACTTTTTGCTCAAAATTCTGAACATCTGTTCCAAAATCTCTTAAATCTTGTTGTACACCCTGAATATCCTGAATTAGATTACTAATTGTGATCTGTATTCCACTTGCTCCTCTATCACATCCACTTGCTATATGTCTTTTCTGCTGTGACTTTCGCTTTTCTAAATCCCGTTCTTTAGTCTGAGCTTGAGTCTGACCTGCATTACCAGTAGTTCTCAGTTTATTAATCTCTGCCTGTGCAGCTGCATTTTCCTCAGCAAAAGTCCCAGTTGTTACTCCTAATCCCGCTCTTTGTGATCTAGAGTAAATTTTAAAAGTAGGTGTTCCATTCAGTACAGGATTACTATATCCCCCAAAAGGAACAAATCCCACTGGAGGAACCTTGCCCATTACCGCCTGATACTGATTCCATCCCAATATCCCCATAATGACAGGTTGTTGAGCATCCTCACCATCCAAAAAGAATCCATAAACAAAATTACCTGCTTCCAGTCGAGAAGATCCATTATTAAAGTATCCACCCCCTGCAGTAACAGGTAACATAATCGATGCCCATGGCAACGCAATATCAGGAAGCTCATCTTTATTCGCAGTATGATATCCCATAATGCGAACCTGATAACGGTCACCAAATCCCGCTTGGCTTCCAAGAGGAGCACCCTTAGCACTAGATCCAGGTAAATTTTGTATATAAGAATCATTAGGAATCTGGCCTATCCACCAAATAAACCCATCTCTCCCTACAAAATTCTTTTGAAATACCTCAGTTTCTATCATTATTCGTCGTAAACTCTACACTCCTCTGCATCAGGATGAATATCACAATAGACTTCAAGTTTCTTGTCCTGATGTCTTAGATGATAATCATTGATACCTTGCTCAGGTTCATCATTCTTATGATACTCATCATAATATGCATGAGCAGATTCTAAGTCTGCTTTACTATATTCCATCTTACCGTGGTTAACATGCTCTTTACCATCGGCCTCAATGTAGACTTCATGGTCTAGGTCGTGTTTGATCTCTGACATAAAAATTAGTCCCTTACTTGGGTATTTAGCTTACAATACTATAAATTATACGAGAACCGTCCATTCAAACCAAGGGGATCGGCTATTCGTGAATCAAGTGTTGATGATGTTGTTGCGGTAGTATATGGTTTTCTACCAAAACTATCACGTACTAAAGTAAGACTAGTATAACAATCATCTGGTGTCAACCGATGACATACACTTGCTATAAGATACTTACCGCCTGTTTGCTTATTACGCTCTTTAGCAGGATCAACAGATAATTGTGGAAAATCACAATGTATCATATCACCTGCTCTCAAACTAAAATCACCAGCTATTGTAATATTAATTTTAATAGTAAATAACTGATTATATCGCATAGCTGATTGAGCCATTATTTCACGAGAATTATATGTAGGAGCCAGCTTATTTTCTCTCCATGCTTTCAATTGCTCGCTAGTAGTTAATCCTGGTGGAAGAGTTCCAATATCTAATACTCTATTCATTATCCGTGAAGGAGCATCTTTAATCTCCGATGCAATACCTCTCCATGCTTTCAATTGCTCGCTAGTAGTTAATCCTGGTGGAAGAGTTCCAATATCTAATACTCTATTCATTATCCGTGAAGGAGCATCTTTAATCTCCGATGCAATACCCTCCCCAAAAGATCGTCTACCAGTATTTTCAACCTTACCTTCTTGATTGGCAGATAACTTATAATCTCTCACCCTATATTCATAATTTACATGATCAAAGAAAAGAGTACGATTTGCATATGCACCCATCGTTAAATTTTGTATAAGATCAACATCTCTCTGAATATCTACCGCTAAAATCTTTGCATCATATTCCTCACTTAGATCTGGAGTATTGGTAAAAATATACTTCTTAAGAGGTTCCTGCTTATTAAGTACATCTATAGATTTAAATGCAAATCCATCATACGTTTCATAGAAAAGATATCCAGCAGCACCACCAGTACTACTCTTACCATCAACATTTAATACAGGAATTGACTTTGCTGCTAACCAAGTACAAACATAAAAAGGTTTTCTATCATTACCAATAAAATTATATGTTTGGTCAGTTGGGTCCAGATAAACTTTTTTAGGAGTATTTAAACCACCTTCACCCGATAAAGGCTTCTTAAGTATAGTTGCAACATTATCTGAAATCCTTCCATTATATCTTTGCACAACTCTTATTTGCTCATTAGCAATAGATTCTCTAGTGCACAAATCGAGATAATAGGTATCTCGCTGAGTTCCGGGATTTATTTGCCTAATCCTATTCACATATAACTCCCTACCACCAAAAAATTTTAATCCATTTGGCGTAACTTGATTATCCTTAATAACTAAATTAACTTGCTCTCCTCCTCTTACAGGAAGATTATCAAGAATTCCTACATATCCTTTATTATTACCAGCCTTATCCCCTATCTCAGTATCACTAAGACCACTCTCTACAATAACAGCCGTAGCAGATACACTATTCGATAAAACATCTTCATAATAAGAAAGTTCTACGCATCCCAATGATAGATCCGCAAATCTCTTAGCACCATCTTTTCCTTCAAGAACTTGAAAAAGATCAATTCCTCCTGCTCTTGTTGCATTATTAGCATTAGCAATTGCCATTATCCTATCTTCCAGAGAGCATTGTTAACTGAGAATTCATAATTATTTAACACTACATCTTTTCTAGAAGGTCCTATAGGGATTATCATAGGGGATGAACTTCCTTGACTAGGTGTGGGAGATGCTTGATCCCCATCACTCATTGCAATAATAGTAGTCCCTCCTGGAGTTGCATACGATGGAGTAGTCATCAAAGATGCAATTTTTTGTGAAAGATTTGCATTTATATTTGACTGATTTCCCAATATACCA
>Ga0208011_1000748_pt1 | contig 12056 bp, 2 predicted proteins | sample 7_EtaG_FD_184080 | JGI IMG/M metagenome (GOLD analysis project Ga0208011, IMG submission 184080) | Marine viral communities from the Subarctic Pacific Ocean - 7_ETSP_OMZ_AT15161 metaG (SPAdes) (version 2) | ecosystem: Environmental > Aquatic > Marine > Oceanic | place: Pacific Ocean | collected... | reverse complement strand
AAAGTGAACACCTTTACCAGCCTGGTATCTAAAGTATCGTTTTGTTTGTCTTGCAGTAACATGGCCAATCGCTTTGGTGTTAGTTCTCATTTCAACACCACCTCTGTATGGCATGTGTACACTATACGGAGGTTGGATAAAGAAATGTGTACTTTGATCTGGCAATGTTGTAAAACTAGGATTGACTGTTGCCGTTCGTGTAGCACCATTATAATCTGTAATTAAGTTTTCTTGTCCTGCACCCACCCCGTCAATAGTACGCAAGAAATAACCTCTATAAAATGCATCTTGTTTGCTTGCACCTAATCCAAATTTAACTGTATTATATGTGTTAGATCCACTAGATAATGTTGGATTACCCATACTACCTGTTATACCTTTTGTACTAAACAAGTAATTTAAGGATGCATCACATATACCAACACCTTTAGGTACTATTTCAAAACTATCACCTGTTTGGGTTGCTGAACTTAATTGTGGACGAAGCATTGCAATTCCAGTATCACCATCATAATCACTAATTATAGTTTCTGAACCTTCATTTGCGCCATCAGTAAATTTTATACTGTGCCGTTGATAAAATTGATCAGTAGTTCTAATACCTTGGCCTGTTAACTTAATATGTGTTGTTCCTAAACCTAATGCAGGCACTGATTGTATTTTTTCAATATATACAATATCACCATCTTGTGGATTAGATGTAATTGATGGTGAAAATGAACATTCTCTAGAAGTTTTATTATAAGCAGTAATTTTAGCAACATGATCTTGAACTGTTGCATCACTTGAATATATAAAATGAAGTAATGAACCAACATATTCATTTTCATCAATTGCCGCACCCAGTGGTAATTGAATCACATCATTTGTTCCACTTGGTGTAACTTCACCACGTATAATTTCAGATGTATTCAAACCAAACATTGGTTTTTCAGTAATACAGAATGTATCACCTGATTCTAATGCAACTGTTAAATCATCGTAAAATGTTACAATTCGTGTATAACCATCATAACTGCTAATATGTCGTGTTTGGCCTTTGCCACCATTTGCCGATCCATTAATTACATTAAAATATCGTCCTGTGTATGCTTCATCTACTGTACTAAATCCTTGGTCCATAATTAAACCATTTGTACCAGCAACTGTAGATGTGCCAGCAGCTTTAGGATATATCATTACATAAGCATTTGTACTTGGGCCTTCAGGTTGATTAATGGATGTTGTTATATTAAACGATCCCTCAGCATAACTAGCGGCCGGATCATAACTGTCAATTATAAAATCTTTACCAACATTACCGCCACCCATAAATTTAACATGATAGCCTTTATAGTAATTTGCAACTGTACTTAAACTTGTTGTTGCAGTTTCAGCCCTAATACTGAATGTTGTAAAAACTGTTTGTCCGTCTGCTGTTTCACTATCTATTGCGGCCAAAATTGGCTCTTGCAATGGTTTATATAACAAGTATTTGCTACCATCACTAACTGTTGCATAAAATCCAGGTGCAACTGTTGCTTGACGTTGACTTCCAACATAATCAATAATCTGTGCTTCTTGGCCTATGCCATCACCACCAATAATTCTAATAAACCAATTACAATAATATCCATCAACATTACTTGTATATTTTGGATCTAATTTAATTGTGCTAGTTTTTCCTGCTGGTGCAAGACCGGAGGATCCTACTGCACCGTCAACAATATAGCCAGTATGCTCATTTTCATAATCTAATGGTTGCCGTGTTTGCATACTAATAATATAATTTTTAGTTGCGGCTGTATCATTTAAGAAATCAACATGCGGTTTGGCTGTTCCTACTTTGCCGCCACTTCCGGGTTCAACAATATATTCTTTAATTGATCTTGTTTGTACTGTATTACCAATTAATGTTATATCTAAATCTTCATAATATCCATCACTTAAACTTTGTGACCGTGCATCTAATGCAACTTGATCAACTGCAAAAGTTGCAAGTTCACCACTAACTGCATTAACAAAAGGTTTAAAACTTATAACAAAAACATCGTTAACTGCAATATTAACTGGCAACGGAGAATCTAAAACAAATGCAAACTCACCATTATTACCAGTACTGTCAAATGATGTGATTTGACGTATTTCACCTATGTTATCCGGTCCATTACATTTACCAAATTGTAAGTATGCACCTTTATAATAATTTTTTGTAGGAGACCATCCACCTGAATCAGTTTTAAAATATTGTTTTGCGGCCGCAGGTGTTCCAGTCAATGCTGTAACTTTACCTGATGTAGATGGTAATAATACATATTTGTCAATACCACCAACCATAGCAATATTAGGATTAGCGGTTGTATCTAATGCTGGTCCAGGACCAAAAATATCACAAGTTACATTAGTAGCATTGTATGATTCTACTTTATAATATGTTCCAATATTTGGACCACTTAATACTAACATTGTATTATTTGCATAAACTTTAGCACCAGTAGATGAATATGCAGTTGGTAAATTACCTGATTTGTATGCAATATTTCCATCAAGTGGTATATTTGTAATTGCCTGAATATTAACACTACTTGGAGTACCACTGTCACCATCATAAACACCAAACTGATGTGTATCAACTGGTAATGGTAAAATACAAAATGTATCACCAGGACTTATACTAGGATTAAACACGCCATCAAACGCAACTGTTCTCGTTGCGGATTTATAACTCTTAATTCGTTTACTTTGAATGGCCAATGTTCCTGTTGCTCCAGTCATAACAGTTAAGAACATATTTGTATACATTTCATCGATTTTACTTGCGTCTGTACCAAGTACAAGACCTTCATCAGTAATAGTGGTAATTTTACCAAAAAATACTTCTGAAATATACTTAGGTATAACTGCTTGCGATGGAGATAACTCAAACAAACTGGTATCATCAGTAGTTGGTTTAAATTCTATTCCTGTATCTTGTGGATCATCGTTATCAATCATAATACATGTACTAGATTCACCAATATATCGTTTAACTGTTCTTTCTTGCCCTTCACCAGCACCACCATAAATTCTTAAGTTACAACTCTTATAATAGTTGTCTAATGGATTGTATGAAAATACCATTGGTGAAAACTCATCACTCGTAATGTTTTCACCACTATTAAGAATTACTTCTGAATCATTAATAATTTTCGTAACCAATCTACCAGGTGGTATATTTGGTGCAATAACTGACATACCTACTTTAATATTTGCCAATGCATTTGTTAAATTCGTAATTGTTGCATTATCGTTTGCAGTATTACCATATGTAAAATATTGTGGCAATACAACAACATCAGTTCCTGGTCTAGCAATAGTTCCAGTATTTTGAATCTGTGTTGGTATAATATAAAAGAAGTCACCCACGGATGGATCAAATGCAACACCGTTTGGACCCCATGTTGGAACCGCTAGCGGTACTATTTCCCTTGAGTTTGAATAAAAGTTACCATTAGCATAATCTGTACCACATACATAATCACTAATTGTAATTGTTACTTGAGCACCTTTAGGAATAGTTACATTTGGGCCAGACATAACATCTGCGCCTTTAATAATTGTCATATTAGAGTTATTATAATAATCATTTTGATGACTACATCCTTCAGGCAATGCAATATTACCAGCACTTCCAGTTGTAGCAATTACACCAGCATGAGCAGGAATAATCATATACTTACTTGTTGTATCAGGTAATACATCCCATTCTTTACTAAACTGAGCCGCTGATGTTGTTAAGTCTCCAACAGCCGGTTTACTAATAATTATTCGTGTGTTACTTACTATTCTTGAAACTCGTGTGCCAGAAGCAAAAACTGTATTTCCAGAACCACTAAAACACAACATGCCAACTTCAAGATCAGCAGTTCCGTATTCGTTACCAGCCGGGTCATATTTTACATCAACAATAACACTTGTTGAAATAGTTGTTACAATTTTTGCAAAACTATTAACAACACATACTGAGTCAGTATCATCACTAACAATATTTCTTTCTTGACCAGCACCTTTACCATCAATAATTCTAATTATATGACCTTTGTAATAATTAGTTTGTGCTGTTCCAGCACCTAATCTAATTGTAGCACCGGATGTTGCTGTAGGTTGTGCGGTATCTGCTACGTTTGCATGTACAGATTCCATATGATATCTGGCCGCATAGTATGAAAATGGATTGGCAACAAGAACAAAACTTGTATCTTTGTTCGGTGTTGGCATAAACACGCCCTGTAGTGTTGCTTCTCTTGTAGCACCGACATAATCTTGAACTGATCCTGCACTAAACGGAACAGTATTGGCATTATCTGTTGGTGTACTGCTACCAGGACCACTTGTAAAAATAACTGTCCAACCATTATAAAAATCATCTTGGTCACTTGAACCTAATGGTAGATAAACTTTTGTTGTACTAGCAGTCGCATCAATTACACTATCATCTGAAAGGAAATCATTTCTCTCTTCTGCATTTGCATTATATAAGTTAAATTCGTTTGCAAAACGTGATCTGTAATCTAATCCAGATGTTTTCTCTCCAGGTATTCCAGCAGGAACCATAACAAAAAAGTCATCTGGTGCGGCAGGTCTATCAAAACCATTTAATCCAAATAAGCACTGATTTGATTCACCAATATAACCTTGAAGGGTTTTTTCTTGGTTAAAACTAAAATGTCCATCCTTAGGTAATGATCTTAAGTAATTAAAAATATATTGATCATCATTATTGTCAATAGACTTAATCCATTGTAAATTGCTATCTATTGGATGCGCCGTATTATTAATTACATCAGTATGAGTTGGAGGAACATCAGCAGAAGTATAACCTCCCAGAACTCTATAAACATTACTTGGAATATACAAAGCATTGTTTGCAATATCTAATACGTCTTCACCTGATGTGTATGTTTGGCCTGTACCAATTAAAAATACACCATTATGTGTGCCACCAATTGTTGGTGCTCCATAATAATCTTGTGTGTCAAAACTAGCAAGCCACGTTGCGCCTGCGCCTACATTTAAACTTGCATCTACACCAATAACATTTACAAATAAGTCTAATAATGCTGTTACTCTTGCTATGGCACCTGTTTCTGCGTCAGCGGCTAATTTTATTTGTTGTTCTTGTGTTTGTATACTTGTCCATGTATTGTTTAAAAAGATAGCCGTAGTAATAATTTCTTTAATTTTTAAATATACTGCAATTTCTGGACCTCTATGGCCGTCAATTTGAGCAACTGTGCCACTCCAAAATTTACTAGCAATATTTCTTATACGTTCATTACCTGCAGGAAGATCAAGTATCATTGCATCGAACATAAAACTAATGTCTCGTTCACACTTGTACATAGCGTCAAGATAATCGCCAGCGATATCATGATAAGGAGCGTTTTGGGCGGTTACTTGTTGTGCTTGCCAAGCGACGGCTTCGGCAATAATATAATTCTTGTTTGCTTTTAATAAGGCTATTGCACTTTTATATGCTGTTTGTGATGTGCCACCATAAAAGATGTAATCCTCTTGACTAAAAACTGTAAGGGGTTCCCACGTTGCACGTTTAAGAATTGTGCTACTTGTACCTGAATACGTTAATCTACCACTAACTGGATCAATGAAGTTTCCATTAACCCGTTGTGTATTCATCCATCGTGTTGGCTGCAGACCATACTCAAAGTCAGTATCAATCATGGATTGACTTTGTGACGTTTTGATACGACCGATTGCATCATACTGTTCGTGATTAAAACTAACTCTCGTACTATTTCTTAGCGGGTCAACTGTTTGTGATCCTGACGATCTTGCCATTATACTTGCTCCTTAATTCCGTAAGCCGTTGCCGTTACATTATCTGTATCACATGACACGTACAAATAATATCCATCTGGTACTATTATACCTGTTCGTTCAAAAGCATTTCTTCCAAAAACCATTGTATCATATTCTATATAATCGGCTTTTGCTACCGTGCCTTGAACATTTGTTAATGCGGCTCTAAACTTAACTGGCATTTTATTTCTATTACATATATTTAACGTAATTATTTTTGCATATTGGCCGCCTCCGTCACCATATGCCAACAGTTTATTAGCATTACCAGACGTTAATGCATGAGATGTAGGAAGATGTAAGCCTTGACCACCAAGTACTGCATCTGCTGTTGCTGTTGTTCCGGCGCCTGGTGCATCTATTGTAACATCTGGCGGCGTACCTGGTGCATACAATGCTCCAGGATTTGTTATCTGAATTGCTGTAACTATTCCTCCCACAACGGTTGCAATAGCAGTGGCTTGTTCACCACCCGCAGCACCACTTGCAACAGACGCAACTGCCGATGCTATAATAGTTGCTTGGTCAGTTGTAATATCTGTATGTGGTGTTATATTAGCAGAAGTTGCGACATCTACTGCCACAGCCGCCGGTATACCAGCAGAACTATTAGCCGTAATTGCATCTTCAACAATTTGCATTAAGTCGTCTCGGACTATTGTACCTTCTGCGGCCGATGCCGGAGTTCCATTTTTATCTTGTGTTAAATTATTTCCAGTTTGTGCATTTACTGTTGCTTCTTGAATAATATCACTTGCTATTGATGCTAAATGATTATATGCGGCCGCCACTACTGTTCTTTCTGTTGCGGTTGTTAACTGTGAAACGCCGCCATCAAAAAACGATTTAGCCATTATAGTTGTTGCAGTTGTTCCACCATAAAGTAAATCATATGTCAATGCATCTACAAGAAATCCTGAATCTCTTGTACATTTTATTTCAGAATATGTATTAAAGTGAGTAGAATGATTATTTGTTACCCATTGGTTTACATCAGCGGCAATAAAATCTTTATTTGCTTGTAACTGAGCACCACCATTTTTTCTATCTGTCCAGTCTGCCCTGCCTGTATTAAAATCTGGAAACGTCATAGCATTGGCTGATGATATTCCATTATCCATAATATCTATTACTTCAGCATAAGCGGCAACTATTGCTGTTTCTACTGCTCCAGTTACATTAGTCATTGCTTTAATAGTAGTTTCTGAATGTGTTATAGCATTTTGAACTCTAACTTTATCTGAAGAGGTTGTATATAAACCAAAATTGAATCTGATACCAGCAGTAACGGCATTATAATTTGTGCCAATTGCCATATCAGTTTTTGCTGCATCAATCATATACCCTAAATCTCTTGTACATAACGTCTGCTCTCCAGCATCCATTTGTCCAGGTACACCTACTACAACATTTGGCGGATTATTATCAACATATCCTGTACCACCGTTTGTTATATTAATTTCTGCAATAACTGCACCAGCAACATATTCTTCAATGCCCCATATAGTTGATGATACATTTGCAACTGAACTGGAAACATAAAGATAATATCCATCTGGAACCATTATGCCAGTTCTTTCAAAAGTTTCATTACCAAATATTTGGAGATCATATTCTAAATAGTCAGAGTTTGTTACTATATTTGGAGTGTTTGTTAAAGCAACCCTAATACTTGCAGGAGTTGGATTTTGGTTACACATAGTTAATGTAACTGCTTTTACATAATTACCACCACCATCACCAACTGCCATTTCAGTCCATGTTGATGCTCCAATTGGTAAAAGTTCGTGTTTAATAACGGCCGTTGCCATAATATTTTACTTTCCTGTTAAGATAATGTCCAAAATCTTGGTAATGTAAATATTTTATTTACATACTGTATCGTTGAAAATCCACTAGATGGATTTGAAACTATGTTATCTATATAATATTTAATTGCTCTTGCAGTAGCCAATTCTGTGTCTGTTGCGGCTGTTAATGATGTATCTGTAACAACCCGTGCTATTTTTACACTAGTAGATCCTGTCATATTGAATCCACCAATTTGAACATTGTTAACTGATCCAAAATTTACGTCATATCCAGTAAACTCTAATCGTTGTTTATGCTCATCAATTTCAAATTTATTTCCTAATTTTTGGCCACTTAAATTACTATTCATTGACCCAACTATATTAGAACCATCATATATATTTGTTTCTTTAGCACTATCAGATCCAACTGTTAAGTCTGCTAGGCCATCAGTTGTGGCTTTATTTCCTGTACCAACAAAGAAGAATTGATGTGCAGTAGTTAAAATTTCACTTTGAAGATTTTGAAAATAACAATTCACCTGGCCTGTTGCTGTATAATCAGCACTTAATGTAAATATCTTTTCTGTACTTGTTACGTCAGTTATTCTTATTACTTTAAATGCTATACTATTGCCAGCAATGTTTAATACACTTCCAACATAAATCGTACCACTCAAGTTATTGATTCTAACTTGATTATCATCTATCGTACCGTCAACAACTGTTTGCCCTTGGCCATTGTTGGCATTTTCAATATATCCTTCTGCACTAATACCATAATTTCCGTAACTGTTTGATCCACCAACAGTTCGTATTCTTCCATTAGTTTCTGTTAATAACCCAATTTGGGTATAATATGTATGTACACTCGTTGCTTCAACAGTTGCATTACCTGACGAGCGTATACCTATACCATCATCAAGTGTCATATGACAATTGTCTATATATGCAGTTTTTGACCCGCCACTATGTAAACTTCCATCAAAATCACAACCAAGACATCCATTGCCGTCAAAATTTACATTAGCAATAGTTGGTGCATTTGTAATCCATACATTTGAGTCGGATGGACCACTACCAGCATTAAATGTAATATAAGCGGTGTTAGTAACTCTAGGTGTTCCTGATGTAGCAGGAGTTCCAATAGTACCCGTTTTTCCTTGTAACGTCATATTTTTAAGAGCACAACTAGACTGTATTGTAAACATTACCTGCCCAGCATAGTTTGTTGGTTGTTTTACAAATACTGTTGAAGTATCATCACCAACTATTGAAACATATGGTGGCATAATAATTGGCGTTACTTCTTCGTACATTCCTGCTTTAACAAATAATGTACATGGTTTTGCCGCAGTTGCGATACTCGAGATAACTCCAAGACCATATCTAATTGTTAAAAACGGATTGTCAGTTGTTTTGCCCTGTGTTGCAACATCAGCACCATCTGGACCAACAAAAAATACATTTGGACTTGAGCCAACAGCAGATACAATTTCTGCAGGGCCTTCTAATAATATATCCCAATATATTGCGTTTTCAGGTGTTATTGATGATGTACTTTGATGATATGATTTTGCAATATAAGCAATATTGTTAAATTTTACAATAGAGCCTTTAATATAATTTACGTTTTCTTGCCATGCACCTGACCATGCAATACTTTCTAATAATAAATCCCATCGTGCTGGTGTTGTTGCTGGAATACTGTTTGAGTGTTCTAGTTTTGCAACATAAATTTGACCACCAAATGAAACTGTATCGCCTGGCTTATACGTTGTTGCGCCTTCCCATATACCAACAAAATTAAATCCTGGAACAATTAATGACCAGTATGTAGTAATAATTGGTGATACGTTTAAACTATCTTGTAATGCAATATAAGTATTTCCACCATATCTAACAATATCACCGTCTTGATATTGTGTTAACGATGACCATTCGGCTTCAAATTGTAATCCTTTTAAAAACAAATCATAATTTGCTGGATTAAATGTGTCTGTTGCAACGTGTTCTACTTTAGCAAGATATAAATTACCACCATATTTTACAATATCGTTAAACTTATATCTAACACCTTCAGTATACACATCTTTGTATTGAAATCCTGGAACAAAAAACTGCCAATTTGAATCATCTAAAACACGATATGCCTGGCTAAAGTGTTCATTAAGACAAACCCATAAATTTGCACCGTCTTTGACTATGTCATTTGGATAATATCTATATGATCCAACCCAATTACTTTTATATGCAAAGGCTTTTGCTAAAAGTTCCCAATAATTACCAGCCAAATCTGTTGAAAAGGAATTACCACTATTGTGATCAACTAGGCAAACATAACTATTTGCACTTACTGTAACTATATCATTAATTTCATATGAAGTTCCGGCAGGAACCCATTCACTTTGATATTGTAAACGATGAGTTGTTGTTGCTTGAGTACTACCACTTGTATCTAAAGAACTAATTTCAAAAATTCTTATATATACAATTTGACCATTTAGTGGGACACTTGTTAAAAGAATTGCATCTTTCGCTGTATTCAGTGTAAAATCATACGTTGGTACTAATTGTGTTCCATTAACAACAACCTCAAGTTGCTTTGTATCTGCTACTGCTTGATCTAATGCAAACTGTGATAATATTCCATCACCGGTATATGTTTTTTGAGTTATCTCAGCAGTTTCTATAATAGGACGTTTTACATAGCTCATTTATAAATTCCAAATAAAAAATTATGACCATTCATTGTTTATAAGACCTGTTCGTATCCAACCAACTGCTTCAGTGTACTCATATACCCATTCATATTTCCAACTGTTGCCAGTTTGACCAGTCCACAATGGGTAATCAGATCCATTAAATTCAACCATTACATTACTGCCTGAAGGAGTCACATACCAAAAGTTTGCGGCGCCTAATGCGGCTGATCCTGTTAATACTGCAACACTAAAAGTATCACCTGGTTCTGGATTAACTGGAGCCTTAAATCTACAAGTAAATGAACTTGCATTTTCAAAATCTCTTATTTTATAAGCATTTCCTGAAAAGCATTGAACGTCTGCTTCAGTATTTGGTGATTCGGCTGCTGGCCGTGCTTTTATATCATAATTTGTATCTTGTGCATCTGATCCACCAAACCAAACTGTTTTTACATTTAGTAAAGTTTTACCTGAAATTTGCCCTGTTGTTGTAATATCGTCTTCTTTGTATAATACGCCAACTTCTTCCGCTTCATTAAATGTCATTGTATAAGCGGCTGACCCACCAACAGTTAATGATGCTACTGCCCACTGATATTGTGTTGTTACATTTGGAAATGTAGGCGTTCCTGTAAGGATTCCATTAGCATCAAGTGTTAATCCTGGTGGTAATGCTCCATTAGCAATCGAATATGTTGGTATTAATGGTTCATTTGCCCACGTTGTTCTAGCATGTGATAAATCAAATGTCAGTGATCCAGATGGTTGGCTATAAGTTCCTAAATCACCTGCAGGTGTTCCATAAACAACTGCATTTAAATCAACAATTTCTTGATAAACGTGCTTATTAATTGATTCAACTTCTGTTGGTTGTCTCCATGCAACACCATGTTTGGAGTTACCTGTATCATTAAATTCAGGAATAAGTGGGTTATTGTTACCGCCACCTTCTCTATATAAGTAATGTCTTATACCATCAGTACCTTCGTGATAGTCTGTAGTTGTTCCAGCATCATAAACCTGTGCCCATCTAATACTTGCACCGCCGCCATTTACATCTGCATTTGCAGTAATCGTTCTCCATGCTGGCGTTCGTGGATCAAGAGCAATTATATCTACTCCAGCACCACCACCGTCTACAGTAACAGCATTAACAGCCCAGTCATCTTTTACTAACTCTTCTTTTGTTACACCGGCTATATCAGCATCAACACCATAAAATTGAATTCTATCACCACTTGCTAAACTATGATCAGTAGCATTAAGGCGTAACTTCCAACCAGCACTACCGCTAGTACTATACACCGGATCTGTTATTCCAACTGCTTTCCATGATGCTAAATTACTAACTCTATCAGCCGTACAAATACCTGTTACCCATGTTTTTACATCTGCTGGTGTTTGACCGGGTTGTTCTGTTATACGCAACGCAATGATTCCAGCAACTATCGGACTTGAAAAACTTGTACCACTTATTTGTGCAAACTGTCCAGCAGTTCCGCCATCAGTCCAATCTGCAGGAGAAGTAGGAGCATGGCCTGCCCACGCATTTCCAACATCCCATTTTGGACACCATACATTACGTCCTGGTGCCCAACAATCTACACTTGGGCCATAATCACTAAAATATGCCGTTGTATCATCATAATTTGTTGCTCCAACACATATAACGTCTTGAGTATTTGTTGCATCAATATTCCATTGTCCGCCATTGGCTATACCA
>Ga0208011_1000747_pt1 | contig 12101 bp, 17 predicted proteins | sample 7_EtaG_FD_184080 | JGI IMG/M metagenome (GOLD analysis project Ga0208011, IMG submission 184080) | Marine viral communities from the Subarctic Pacific Ocean - 7_ETSP_OMZ_AT15161 metaG (SPAdes) (version 2) | ecosystem: Environmental > Aquatic > Marine > Oceanic | place: Pacific Ocean | collected... | reverse complement strand
TTCATACTTAAAGCATGACTCTTCTGACATACCACCAGGACGATAATCAGTTTGTTCTGCTAATACAGCCGTTGGTGTAAGTGCTAATAAAGTTGCTAATACAAGTTTCATTACTCTTCCTCAATTATCTGTTGTGTTATTTTCATTAGTCTCCAATAGTAATAGAAAGTTCATCAGATGCCTCATGCCTTGCCTCTGTATAACCAGAAATCTTTACTACATGCTCCCAGGCAACTTTAAATTTCCTGTCCCAATTATTAGTATAAACCGGCATGAAAGCATTAAGTGCATGAGTAAGATCTACAATTTCATCCATCATACCATTATCTACTGCCTCTTGTAGTTGTTCCAACATAAAATTAAATGTAGTAATATTTGAGAATGATGTTTCTAGATCATCCATTACTTTCCAAGTGTCATTCATCTCAGTCATTTTTGATTCTCCTTAACATATAGGGGAGGAAGCATAATTATTATACAGCAACTCTCACTATAAGAGAAGTGCTGCAAGTTTTTCATGGTGATTCCTCGGATAATGGGCGGCCGGATTCATCAGCAGTCCATGGATACCCACGTCCGGTTTGATTCTCCTTCTTCCAACGCATAAGACGATCAAATGGTGTTTCCTCATCTTCCGAATTTTCACTAACTCCATCCAACATACGCAATTCTGTTTCAACCTTTTCAGTAATTGAAGCATGTCTACGCATGTCTCCGCCCATAAACATCTTATCCTTTGTCATATCCATACAAAGTTTAAGTTGCAATAATTCCAAATAATCAAAGTCAATCATGGCTAGCATCTTTATAATTCTCCTTTACTACATGCTCCCATGCAACTTTATATTTCTTGTCCCAATTATTAGTATAAACAGGCATGAAAGCATTAAGTGCATGAGTAAGATCTACAATTTCATCCATCATACCATTATCTACTGCCTCTTGTAGTTGTTCCAACATAAAATTAAACGTAGTGATCTCTGAGAATGCAGCCTCTAGATCATTCATCACCTTCCAAGTGTCATTCATTTCAATCATTTTAATGACTCATCATACTGCTTTTGTACGTCCTTTACCAGTTTATCATCAACTAAGATAAATTTACCAGAAAATTCTTCAATCTTCATATTCTGATATTCAAGTGGCCATTCTACTGTTCCACTTTCATATCTTTTCTTATAATTATCTATCAATGACTCACACTCTTCTTTTGAAAGAGCCTCATGTATTAATTCAGCATTAAATCTAATACTATACATCATTCATCACCACAAATTACACTAATCTCAAAACCAGTACTCAAGGCATCTGCCATACTACGATAACCAGTTCCAACATACAATTGACCGGCAAGAACAGAAATTGTGGCGATGCCCCAAAAGATATAATAAAACCTTGATTTAACTTGATGTCTTTTATTTTTTTTAGTCATTTGATTTCTCCTCTAACATTTGATACATGGTTTTCAAGTTTCCATACAATATAATCTAGTGTTGGAACACACTGTGGATTCCACCCAACAAAGGTTGTTGATTCTCCACTTGGAATCTTCCAGCAGGGAGCATCATCATTATCAAGGTCTAGTGACTCACGATATGCATCCTCACCAAGAAGAATAACTGATCTCTCTGCTTCATTCAAACTACCGAAGCAGGCAAAGCAATTCCTTTTAACTATTTCTGGTAGTTCCATATTCATCAAGTGCTTCAAAGATAATTTGTTTGATTTCGTTTCTCTCCAGATCCGAAAATATATGACATTTCCTTACTGGCATTGGAGAATACTCCTTTTTAGTGTTTCGTTTAACACTACTTGGAATACTCATACCTTGTGTATCTATTTTATCACCCATAATTAATCAATAGTAAGTGGTTGTAGTCTATCTAGGATCTCACGATAAGCAGGGACGATATCACCTTCATCCTTTCGGAATAGATCCTTCTTGTGAACCCAATGATAGCGCATACACTCAAAGATAGTATCCCACATAGCAATACAGACATAATCCTTCATGTATACCTCGCTGCAAGTTCTTTCAGTTCCTTTGCTGTGAGTTTATTCAACTGCTCTGTAAAGTGGTCCAGTAGCAGTTGTTTATATTGTTTTTTAGTCATGATATTGTTTAATTAATCGTTCAACTTGCTTCTTGTCAGATCCACAACGTGCCATCTTTAACATCTCGTTAGCAGATGTATTCGCTTTAGCAAGTTTGTTTACCCAGATCATGTCTGATAACTTCACTTCTTCTCCATTCGCAATACATTTACAGATAAATTCCAGTCGTAGCCTGTATTGTGTAGATAACATATGTCACTCATTTCCACTTAATTATTTAGAAGCATGAAAAAAGGGACACGAATGTCCCTCTGGGTGTTCCGACTTTTGTAGAGACCGCACGAAAGGAGTCTCCACAGTATTTATCAGAAGATGTACTTCAGACCCAACTTAGTACCGTAACCACGGTCAACGTTGCTATCACCACTACCAACGAAGGAGACTTCGCCATAAGCGCCCAGAGCATCGGTCAAACCGATACCAACGCCCGCCTTGCCAGAAGGAACGGTGTCGCTCTCAGCACCGTCAGGAGAGACTACAGTAGCACCACCTTGGACATAGTATGATGAGTTCTCGCCAAAAGCACCTTCGTAACCTAGGTGAAGGTCAGTTGCAGTGCCATTGTAGTTTGATCCCGTGAAACCGGAGTTGGCTTCTACGTTAACGTATGGTCCTGCGAAAGCAGCACCAGCAGATACGGACAGGGCAGCGGTTGCTGCGAATACAGATTTGATCATTTGTTTAAACCTCGTTGTTTTACTTGCGGAATGTTTACCCGCAGATGATGGATCGGTTCGACTCCCGATCGCATGAGTTTATTATAACACAAGACGCTGGATGCGTCAAAAGACGCTGGATGCGTCAACCAGGTTATGCAAGTAGTTGTGGCACTCACCTGATTTGCTATAAGAGTAATTTATCAGAGTTGAGTCCAGAAAACAACCCCCCTTGTGCCAGTTTACGATCAGTATCCGTGATCACTTAGTTAAGTAAAATTAATAGACCTTTTAGACTTGTGTTACCAGCAATAGACTGAATCTCAGAATTTCCTAGTATTGTCTTCACCGAGTAACTGTTTAATCTATCCTCAATTAACGGTGGCACTGATGGTTTTCCAGCAATAATAGTTTGTGATACACCACCAACCCATTGCTTATAATCACCAAGGATAGACCAATTAACATGTCCAGGTGAAACAATATTTCGTGATGCTCTAGGGTCAAATTGTACAGATGTTTCTTCACCAGCACCAAATGTCATTTTCTGACCAAAAACAATATCTTTTTTGTTGTCTACAACTTGCTCAATAGTACCAGCACTCATTTGAATAGTACCACCACCATTAGATCCTGCCTGAATGAATACTTGTGATTTTCCAATTAAAAATAATTCTTCTTCAGCAGTAATAACAATTTTCTGTGCTTTAATATGTCTTTCACTACCGGTAGATTCTTCTACAATATCTCCATATGCAATAATGTTTAGTGCTTCATGACCATCATCACCACAGTTATATTCAATATGAGTTACTTGCTCATGTTTTTGTTGCTGTCCATGAGTGTGTATACACAATTTTCCACTAGAAGCACCTTTTTCTACATTTTTTTCTCCTGTAACAATAACAATAGATCCATTGTTTTGAAGTGAAAAAAACCCAGCAGTGCCTTCAGGACCATCTATTCTTAGTGTTGATGTCTGACCATCAGGATACATACGTTCATAAATCTGTGAACGAGTCAACACACCTTTCCAGCATGTTGTGAAGACAGGACCATCTTTTAAGTTCTGTGTTTCATCTGCCGTGGTTTGTTTGAAGATACCTGTGGGGTATTCATTAGCGGGTACAGTGTGTGACATTATGGACAATCAATATAACAACCAGTTCCGATCTTAGTAGATCCAACTGTAGTGAGTGCTTCAGTATCTAGGCATCTAAAAGATGGTAATAGTTTAGCACCATATCCACCACCACCAACGATTACAATCTCAGGGAATTTTTCAAATGTTAATTGTCTATCTAAAATTCTAGCGCCAACGACAAATCCATTTTCGTTGATAACTGCTTCCGCAACACCAAGTTGACCATTTATATACATATCAGGTTCTGATGTGTATCCAATTCCAGGTCGGATTATAGTAAATGCATCAATGATACAGCGAACACCAGATTCATTAGCAAGATTTAATTTATAACCATATCCAGGTGCTTTAACACGAATTTCTGTAATAAATCCATCCTGATCTAATAAAGGAGTAGCTACAGCACCAATTCCTTCACCACCAATGAAGACATATGGTGGTTCTGCCCAAGGATCTCCAGGTTGACTGATAGGTATTTCAATAATTCCCCCATTATCATCTGTAATAATATTTTCAGGAATAACTTCAGGAATAATAAATTCGTCTGTAGTTGTTTCTGTAGTGTCACCTAATCCATCATCCTCTGGTGGATCATTATTAATTTTTTCTTCAAGTGGTAACACTATCACATTTGTAGTAGCACCAGTTCCATTTACAGTGAATATAATTAACTCTTCTTCTTCATCATCTAAAGAGTCTTCTGAAATTCCAATCACTACTTTTGCAGTATTATTAATGACAACAAAAGAATCAGATGTTTTTCCACTAATAATATCATTAGAATCAATATCCCCTGTTAATGTATAGTATGCATATGTGCCATTTTCTACGTTTTTGGTAGTAATTGTATACTCTACAAAATCACCCTCATTAACAGATACTTTGTCAGCAACTACTTCATACGAAGGTAATGTGTCATCTGATGTGTCATCAGAAGGTGGTGTAGTATCATCAGAAGGTGGTGTAGTATCATCAGAAGGAGGAGTAGGGATATCTGCCACTACGTCAGGTGGGAAAACATTTGGTATATCTGGAGTTGGATTTATTGGTCGGGGATAATATGGATCTCCTGGTTCTTTTACATTACGTTCCGTAATTACACACCTACCAACATTTTTTATAAACGTAGATCTAACACGACTGCCTTCACCAGGAGAATTTTTCTTTATAATGACATAGAAATCTTCGTCACCTTCTTTTTCTGATGAACTAAACGTTTTAATTGTAATATTTTTTACAGTTTCTCCTGGAGCAAATCCAAGAATACTATTATCAGGTAAGTAATCTTCATCTGGAGTAGCAGTTCCTTTCTTAGATGTTCTATAAGTCACGGATGAAGCAGATTCAATAAATCCAGTCCTAGTTACTTGGAATACAGCATCAAATCCTTCCTCAACAATAATATCAGATATCGTATAAACAATTTTTGGTGATACCCCGCCTTTAGATGATACAGTTGGTTTATTACTATAACGAGGAGCTCCACCAGTAAATCCAACTGTTGTAATTGATAATGGTTTCCCAGTATAAGCATCCGCACATGTATACTGACTAGAGTCAGATCCGGTAGCAGGGAACAAATTATCAATATTAGAAAGAAGATCATCTAAGAAATCATTTCCTTTTTTATCCTCTTTATCTTTTTTCTCTCCATCTGTGCAAATTTGTTTATATCCAGCACATTCATTATTCGGTCCAGAACAAGAAATGCCAAGTAAATTCAATACAAAATTAATTGCTCCACCTAAAATATTAAGTGGTCCGGCAATAGCACCAAGAATATCCTGAATAGGTCCAAGAACTTTTCCTAAGATCTCTTCCATCAAGGAATTAATTTTTGATAAAATACCATTTACTAGTGTGTCTACTTGACATGCTGCAGCACGATAAACTTGATTAACTAGACCCATCAAAACATTCGTCAAGAATTCCGCTAAACGGTCTCCAAGATCTGCCATTTTACATCCAAGATCTTTAAGAAGATTATTAAACCATTCTGTGACTGGAGTAAGAGCGTTTCCAGTTTCATTTGGATACAATACTGCATTAATTAGATCCTTAACCGCATTAGTGAGTTTTTCAATCACAAAACCTTTTACCTTTGCGACAAAATGCCTGATCACAGTCATAAACTTATTGACATATTTTCTTGCTATGCCAACACCACTATTAATTGTTCCACTAACAGGACTAATTAAATATGTGCCAATATTTCCATTACTTTTTTGAACTTCGTTTAAAAATTCACCTAATAAAATTGTAGTTTTGTCTGTTAAATTTTGTTTGTCGCATTTTTCTGCTACAGATTGACACCATTTTTCATCATCTTGTCCATTTTTCATTCGTGGAGGTAATGGAACAGTATCATCACCAGTTGGCAAAGCACCAGTGGTTTGGTTTGGTGGTTTGTCGGGTCCACCTTCTGGATTTTCTGGTGCTGGTTGTCCGTCTGTAACAGGATTTACCGGATTATCAACTGTATTATTGACTGTTCCAAAAGCTGTGCTGCCATCAGGTCTCTCACTCTTAGAGATAGTTGTAGCACCAGGAGTTTGTCCAATAGAACCCATGATAATGGGTTTTTGTTTTAAGTTGTCTAAGTAAAACCCAACAACCCAACATCCCTTGATAAGTTGTGGATTTGCTCCACCAACATTACCAGGCATGAAGGGTACATTGACTGGCATCATCACATTTGCCCATGGCAAGTCTGGCGTATCAAGGATCTCCTTACTTGCGGGGTGATCTCCTACGATACGAACCTTAAAACGATAACCACCTTTGTTCGTTTTTTCTTCTTTGGCAGTTTGTTCGACTTGACCCACCCACCAATTAAACCCATCGTTTCCGATGCGTTGAGTAGGAATCAACTGTGATAATAGTTGGTCCATGTTAATTAATCATCAAAGACTTTACACTCTAGTGCGCTTGGTTCTGTTTCACAAAACAATTCTAAAGGTGAGGGATCATGATGATCTCCTGCTTCAATTTCTTCTTTGTGGTTTTCTGCATAAACCTCAAGTTCATGAAGTTCACCTTCAATATGACGGCGTTGGTTGGAAGAAGTCATAGGATTGTCAAGGATCTCTTTATCCTTAGCAATGTGGGCTTCGATGTTTTCCATAAGTAATTGCTTCTACGTTTTTATTTAGTGCCGTGGTTTGATGGTCTATCTTTAAGACCATATGAGTCTCTCATTAATCCAAGAGTTGTTGTGAACTTACCACCAGGACCTGCTGTAGTGTCATAAAAATGCGATACTTCCGATATTAAGTAAATTCCACTGCTTTCTGGATCAAATGGTTCTTTTTTCCCTTCGTCTGTTGGCGCTTTATTTACTAATCGAATATCAATTTTATCTCCAGCACAAATATCTGGATTTCCAGGTATTACAAGAGTACATGATTGATTGCTTAATAATTGATATCTCGCAAGAGATTGTGCTGCATAAAATTTCTGCCAGTCAGCAAATTTTGTGGGACTTGAACTACCATCTTTTGGGTCGGGTGAAGCGGGAGTTTTTTCGTTATACCATGATTCGTGATCCAAGTAGATAGACATAATTCTACTCGGATAATCAGATAATTCAATCTGATTTGTTGGAATCAAAGTAATTCCCTCTTGACCACCTAAGTGTGCCATATTGTCATAACTATCTTTAATCTTGTAAACATATTCTTCATACTGTCCAGTAGAGTGATTAAAGAACACCATCATAGAAGAATATTTACCTTTACGCAATGAAGCAAGCAGATTAATTTCAGATGCAAAATTTGATTTTAAAATTTGAAATCTAGTATCACCACCTTCTTGATTGCCAAGTCTCTCTACATATTCCCCCCATTCTGGTGAATCTAATTTTTTTGATTTTAATCCACTATTATCATCAGCACATAAAGAATCGACAGCAAAAAAATTATATCCTCTGATTGTTTCCCAAAAGAAAAATCCACCAGATCCTTTAATTTGCTGCTCTGATTGATTGCTATTTAAACTATTACCAGAACTATAATTTGTTTGTGGTGATACGCTCTTAGAAGCAATATCTGATACTAGGTCAAACGGTCTTTTTCTATTAGGAATCATCTTTGTCTCAAACTTTGATGGTTCAGAATATATTGTTTTAGTCGTCTTCAAAGAATTAACAAGAAGATCATTTACAATACTCTCAGGATTTCCAGATAATGGTTTAGTAATTCGGGTAACTTCATTGATTAATGCTTCAGCAGAAACTAAACCAATATCATATGACTGTTTTTTCTGTTGAGTAAATCTATTTTGTACAGTCCAAATTACAAATTCATATTCTACCTTTTTTTTAAATGCTGTAGAATTAACTTCTATTACTATTTTCTCCCCACCCTGTATCGGAAGATTTATAAGCAATCCAGCACTATCAACAATCTTCATTTTTGCTGAAAGAAATGGAAATGTAATATTTTCCACATACTCAAAGGTATTGACCAATCCTGTAATGGGGCGTGGTTTTTTATCGCCATTTGGATAAATGATAACTTTTGTTAGTGTAAAATCAGTAGGATTTGTCATTATAATACCGCGAAACTAGCTGGTACAAATACATGTGTTCCCATAGAACCAGAACCCGGTGATGCCAATGCCATCGCAACCGATGATTGATCTGTTTCTTTTTGAGATGCATCTGTAGATAATACAGCAACCACAGGTCTACTATTCAATTCACTGCTAGCACTTAATACAGCAGATGTTTTTTCCAATAAATTAGTATTTGCTTGAGGTCCAGCAGTTATCTCTGGTATAGTAATTTTTGCATCAGGATCTCCCCCCAATGCCTCTATGAGGTTACGTATGTCTTTAACTCGTTTTTTCTTTGCTTCTCCAAGGTTTTCATCATATACTCTAAGAGACTCAACTGCAGTTCTTGATGTTTGTCCATGCTGAGGTGTAAAACTTGCCCATTCTCCACCAAGTTTTTTCATGCCCCCTAAAGTTAGAGGTTTGCTAACATCAACACCTCTCTTTCTTTTGGCAAGGTCTAACATTAATTGATTTTGTAATTCCTCGGTAAACTTGACTTTTGTTGGATCAAAATCTTTTCCCTGAGATTTATACATCGCCCTTACTTGCTCTAAAGGCTCCATAAATTGACCAGCACCCACAGCAGCGGATGATATCGGACCTTTACTAGTTTGATATGTGGTTTCTCCGGCATTCATTCTCCTAGTTTGTTCATCATGAACTTCCTGTATAGTCATACTAGTCATATCCATTTCATTACGACCACCAAACCAGGTATTGTAACCTTTTTCACCAGAAGTTCCTTCAAGTTCCCTAACAGTAGCAATAAATGCTTTTTCTTCTGCAGTATCTGCTTTGATGTCAGCAGCATCCATATTACCACCACCGCCGTTATTGTTGCGACGGCGATCATCATCGTCATCTCCACCACCATCATCATTGTCATCTCTACCACCTGTCAACCAGTCTGGAAAGACTTCGCCAAGTGCGTCCAAGAATCCCTTCCACCATGGTTTTTTATCAAAATACTCACCCAATCCAATTGCTTGTAGTTCGGCATATTTTTTCTTATTATTTTTCTGTGCGTCTAATATACCTTCACCAAACATAAGAAATGTTTTTCTACCTTTAGCACCTTCAAGTGGAAAAACACCCTCTTGACCAGCTTCTCCAACTAAACCAGCAACTGGTTTGGTAACAATGCCACCAAAAGCAAATGGAGTCAAACTTTCTGAGTTAGAGTTACTGGATGAATTTCCACCTGCTAAAGCATCATAAATTTGTCCACCAACTAAATCACCAGCAATACCGCCAAGAATAGTTCCAACGCCAGGAATAGGAATAAAAGTTCCAAGACCAGCACCAAGTGCAGCGCCAACTGCTTTTGCTGCTGCTCTACCAACTGATTCCCCTAAAGCAAGACTTATGCCAAAATCTAATAGACCACCAACTATAGGAACTCTCTTTAATACAGGACTCAAGAACTTCGCTACTCTCGCACCTTTAGTAAGACTCATTCCTGCTGCTTCTAATCCTTCAAAACCAAAGCGTTTTATGGCAGATCTTTGACCATATCTTTGAGCATATCTCTTTGTTATATCGTTTTGTGCTGTACCAAGCGCATCACCCGGACCAGCAGTGCCAGCAAGAATTCTATTAGTAGATAACTTACTACCAGTCATACTGTTGTTGCGGAAATTCATTCCACTGATACCAGGTCCCCCAGCATTAGCAGTAGATAATCCTGATGCTCTTTGTGCTCTTCTCCCAGCACGACTCATTCTACCAAGACCACGACGGCGACCACGGCGACCACCACCAAGCATACTCAATCCAGTATCTAAAAGATTTCCCATGCCACCAAGCATGTTGCCAAGAATTCCACCTTTCGGACCCTCAAAACCAGATCCTTCAGGATCTAAATCACCACTAGATGACCTCTGTTGAGCCATGTTTGCTTTTTCAGAAGCAGCTAATTGTCTGGCAGCAATTTGTTCTTGTGTATTCTCTGCATTTGAAGCAATCAACATTTGCTGTTGTAATTGACGCTCAGCAATACCAACCTGAAGTTGTCCTAAATTTTGAACACTGTCAACTACTTTTACATTTATTCTTTGTACACTATCAATTGCTTGAACAGTGGTATTATTGGATCTAACAATTATCTGACCAATTTGGTTTAAAATACCAACAATATCTTTAATTTCAGTTGCTGTAGTGTCAACCGTGAATCCAGCAGCATTAGTATTAGTTCCTTGATAGGAAGCAACTTCTCCACCAAGAACTTCAGGATTAATTGCTTGTGGTCCTGCTTCCAACAGTTTTTGAGCGGCACCACCACCAGCACCAAGTCCTCCTCCACTAAGTGCCGCGGCACCGGCACTACCAAAAATTTCGTTTGTAACATCATAACCAAATCCACCACGAAAACGAGATGCCTGAGATCCGGTAGGATCTCTACCAGGACCAGGATCGGATTCAAATCTACCTCTAGTTCTAGCAATTCTATCACCACCAAAACTAGATCCTAATGCTCTCTTAAAGAAATATCCTTTACCAATTCCTGCTTCTTCTAAGGATGTGCCACCATCTTCTGCTTTTTTTGAAGCAAAAGCACGCTCTTTACGAGCCATGTTTGATGATTTTCCTATTCTATTACCAATAGCACTAGCAATATTACCGAGAAAATTTCTCTCAGTTCTTAAATCTGTTGGGTTTAAAAATCCGTGTGCCATTATCGTTGTTTAGCCGCGGCTTCGTTTTGTTGTTTGACTTGTTCTAAGTGTTGCATCAATAAAGAAACATATACTTGCCTCTCAAATGGCATCATATTTTCAACATCACTTAAACTATATTTATGATGCTGCATCAAAGCAAAGTTAGTTTTGTAGTACCCCTCCAAAGTATTATGGAAGAGTGCTATCCGAAAAAACTTGATAACCCGGAAAATACGACCTCATTCTCAACACCAGTATTTGGATTTTGTATTTTTATAGTATGCTCTAGTTTAGGAGCAGATTCAAAGAATTTTTGAATTTTTTCAAATTGACTATTAGTAAGATTTTCTAAAAATTCAACAAATTCTTTTTTTGAAGTAGTAGAACTGTCATATACGTCTTCACCATCAAAAAGTTGATCAATACATCCAGAAATAATATCAATTATAGAATCAGCAGTTGGTTGTATCCCAATAATAGATCCTGCAACAAAAGTATCAAATTTTGGATATTTCATCACAATTCCCATCTCATCAGATAACATAATTTTATTAGAATGCCCTTCTGGTTTTTGAACTCGAACTTCTAACAAATTAAGATTATAACGAACTTTTGTAGTTCCATCATCTTGGCATGTAATAGTCATTTCCACGACTTCACCAACAGACACAGCGCGAATTTGAAGGAAAATATATTCCAAATCAAAAATTGCTAAATCATCTAGTTTTACACGAGATTGAATACAACCTTTTAATAATTGTTTTACTGCATTTTCAATATGTTTCTCGTCTTGCGATTCTAACGCTAGTAAAAGTAATTTTTCTTCTTTTACTACAAATGGACGATATTTAATTTTTTTGCCATTAGACGGAATTTCCAACTCATAGGTTGGAAGCACAACTTGTGGTAATGCCATTATGTTCAGATCATATCATATTAATATTTAGTGCGACTTTTTTAAGCAAAAATGAG
>Ga0208011_1000744_pt1 | contig 12111 bp, 19 predicted proteins | sample 7_EtaG_FD_184080 | JGI IMG/M metagenome (GOLD analysis project Ga0208011, IMG submission 184080) | Marine viral communities from the Subarctic Pacific Ocean - 7_ETSP_OMZ_AT15161 metaG (SPAdes) (version 2) | ecosystem: Environmental > Aquatic > Marine > Oceanic | place: Pacific Ocean | collected... | reverse complement strand
TCAACAACATCATGAATTGTCTCCACCTTTAAATGAGCACAGTTAAACTGGCTGGCTTCTCTTTTCTTAGAGACATCAGTACCACCAAGCCAGAGAGTTCTGCCCGATACCATGACCTTACGTTCTAATAGGAGTTGACGTAGCTCCTCTAGCTCATCATCATAAAAAGTATAACCTTTTCCATTAGAATCTGGAGTAGCTCCAGAAGCTCTAGCCCACAACCACTTCTGATGTTCAATAACTCTATCTATAGTTTGCTCCCAAGTCTCATAAGACTCCACTTCACCCTCAATAGGTCTACTATATGTACGTCTTGTAATTACTTGAGCTCTCACAGAAGGTGTCATATACACTCCTCTAGGATAGGTGGTTTATAGTTCTTACCTTTATTAACTTTACCGTCTTCATTCTTAGTAAAAGGAAACTTACTCATGTTAGATTTATGTACCAACTCAAAAGCCTTATCAAAATCCAACCCAAAACTAACTGCCGTTCCTTTAATTACATAAACCACATCACATAACTCTTTCAAGAAATCCTGCATAGCAACTTCTCGTTCTAACTCATCTAAACCGGACTCTAATTTAAGCCCTGCATTAGCAAGCTCTTGTACCTCTTCAAAAATCAACTTCATTCTAAACTCAAGGAGCTCTTTACTGAAGGGCTCATCAACAGCCAAATTCATCTTCTTGTGGAACTCTACTAATTTTTTCACGTTCTTCTTCCTCTAGTGCTTGGATTAATATAGCTGAGTAATTAATGTTGTCCATCAAAGAATCTTTAATTGATTCATTACTCAATTTACCTTCCCTAAAATAACTTTCAATTCTACTCCACTTGTCTTGCAGTCTACACGCTACACCCAAACTAACAGGAGCCCCTAGTGATAAGATTCTACGAAAGTTATGTAAAGGATCTCCAGGTTTAGCATAGTCTTTATTTTTTTTCTCTGCTAACACAGCACACTCATCCAGAATTTCTTTTACCCGTAGATGATCCGTTATTTTTTGGTAGGGGATCATAGTTATTTTGGACTCCATAAATACACCTCTCCTTTCTGTATATTATAGTCATCAGTTCTTAAGATACGAGCCATACGAGCTTGCACTAACGCATCCATCTCTGTTAAACCAGCCTTCTCAAAAGCTTTTGTAATAATCTCCCAATATTCATTGGGTTTCTTATTAAACAAAAGACCTAACGCTCTCTTCACTCCGATACCTGGACATCCTTTGTAGTTATCTACTGCATCACCAGTTAGGGTTTGCATATAGAAATTAAAGTCAGCAGTATTATTATTAATAACTGTGTAATCTTCTGAGTCTAGGTTGTAATAGATACATGGTATTGTATTCATGTCCTTATCAATAGAAGCAATATAATTAACCTCAAACTCACCATCAGTAGCCAAGATTCCCATGACATCATCAGCTTCTAATGTTGGTAAACTTTTAGTAGTATATTGTTTGATTAAGTATTCCTCTAAGTGTTTGAATCCTAGGGGCTTCCTATTCTTTTTTCGGTGTGCCTTATATTCCGCAAAAATTTTCTTCCTAAAATTATTTGACTTGTCTGATAAGCAGACAACAGTTTCATCTGGCTTCATAGTTAATTTTAAATCTTCTATAGTAGCTGAAGCTTGAATTTTTAGTTCATCCAAGTCTACTCCTGTAGTAATCATTCCATCTTCCCACTCAATTTCATTCTGTACTGCCCAACAAGTTTTGTATATAAGTATATCTCCATCTATCAATAACCTCGTAGTATCCATAGTAATCTCCTAAGCTAAGATGTTCTTTGTAATGACACTCATCACATAAATATAAACACTTTAATGATTCTTTTACTCCATGTATTAAACCATTCTGAATACAGGTAGAAACTTTATTAATTTTAGTATCTGGGTTTACATGGTGAAAATGTAACGCTCTCTTTTTATTTGTTGTACCACAATGTTCACAAGAAAAGTTTCTTAAAAAACATACTATATAAGATTTTAAATGTCTTCTGAAAGTGTTATATCTAGCTTGTTCATTTTTTTGAGAGTAAATATTTTTACTTAACAAGAAACTATAAAAACCTTTACAAAAAGTTTCTAGCTCTTTAAATGTTTTAATGTGTTTCAGCCCAATCTCTTCCAACTTTAAACGTCCCACTAAGAGGGCATCCAAATTCGTAGTAGTGTCCAGCTCTTTGGATTGCTTTCGATGCCTCTGGTCCAACGTATTTATTGGCATATTTTTCCTTACATTCAATTTGAAATTCATCATGAATATTAGCAACAAACTCATAGTCTTCAGACGGTACAAGCCCTAAGAACTGTAAGCGTTCATCCAATAAGACCAGAGCTTTCTTCATTAACACAGCTCCAGCACTTTGCAGGAGTGTATTCAAGGCACTGTGCTCAGAGCGTACATGAAGTTGCCGTCCATCTAAACCTATTAGATGTCCTCGTCTCCTGTAAGCTTGCTTTACAGCAGTTGTTAATTGTTCCAAGCCCTTAACCCCTTTTAACAGCCTATCTCGTGCAGCCTTACCCTTAACCCTACTGCTACCTAAAATATCTCCTAGCTTTTCGTTTCCAGCTCCATAAATAAAAGCATAAAAGAAAGTCTTAGCTGTGTCTCTTGAATCAATGCCTAATATCTTCTGATTAATAGAATGAATATCTGTTTTATCTTTAGAGTTACCATCTACAGCAGCCTTACCATAGATTCCCCTATCATATTTTTTAAGATAGCCAGCTAGAGCCCTTAGTTCAAGTCCATCTGCATCACACCCCACAAGCACTCTTCCAGTAGAAGCCTGAAACAAAGCTCTACACTCTTTCCCATAAGGACTGTAGCTGGCTGGAACCTGAGCTATATTAGGAACCGAATGAGTACACCGTCCTGTAATAGCTCCATTAGTATTTACATAACCATGTATCCTTCCACTTCTTTCTAATTTTAGCCAAGCATTATCACCTTCAGCTAGTTGAGAAATACGCTTAGATAAAAGGAAGTGTTTGAACAACTCATCACAACCTGGATAGGGTAGTTTTCTTAAGATCCTTTCATCAATTTTAGGTTTACCACTTGGAGTCCACTCACGAGGAGTCCATCCATAATCCTTAGTGAGCTTGTAGCTGATATGATCTCTACTATTAGGGTTGAAATCTATCTTCTCAATACGATTCAAAGAACAACCAGCAGTATACCCACGTTTAACATTAGATTTTTTAGGAGTAAACTCTCCCATGTCTTTATACCAAGAACCAAACCGGTCCTTTAGTCCCTGAGCTATTAGTTCTTTCTGCTTTAGTAGCGTAACATATAAATCTTGTCCTTTAGAAACATTAAACCTAAACCCTTGCTCTACCTGTCGTTGAATAATTGTAGCAAACTCATGCTCTAACCCTACAGCTTCTCCAGCATACTCAAAACTGCATAGATGAGTATGTAACAAGGCTCCTAAAGAAACATCATTAGAACAATAATCTGCCATGTCATCAGTAAAAGTACTCCAGTCAGTATCTCCATTGTTAAAGTCTCCCTTCAATGCTCCCAACCGATAGCCCCACGCTTTTAAACTATGTGAACCCCACATTTTTCTAGGAACAATGATTGGTTTTTTAGAGTCCAGCTCTATTAGATTAGGACACACCAAACGAGACATGACTAGTGTATCCTCAATGAGTGTGGATGGTCTTGGTTCCCACCCTAGCACCTTCTTTAAAACTGGTAGGTCAAACCCGATAATATTATGTCCAGTTAAAGATTCTGCATTAGACATTATTTCTAGGGCATCATCTAAGCAGTCGTATTCAGGCTCATTAGCATAAACCTGAGAAGCCCTTGCATCAGCTACAGTCAGTCCAATACAGTGGACCTTAGTAGCATCAAACAATAACCCATCTGTTTCTATGTCAAACAGAATTTTCATTTACCATCTCCAATTAGCAAGTCTTCAAGTTTAGAAACTCTCTGATTTAGTTTTGATAGCATCAAAGGTTCCACACTCTCTGAGTCTTCCTGTTTCTCTGTCGTAGTACAGCTTGGTCGCAATACCTGTAGAGCTTCCCTTATACCTTGCCTTAAGAATTCTAACAGTTGTTTCACCGTCTTCCTGTTGGTTTCTTTCGAGTCCAATAACGAAATCGCTAAGCTGAGATATGCTTCCACTCCCTCTAACGTCATTAAGTGTAATTTTTCTTCCATCCTCATGTCCTCTTCCATCACTAGGTTTTTTTAGATGAGAAACTATAAGCATACCTATGTTCAGTTCCTCAGCTAAAGATCTAAGCTTAGTCATTAAATTATCGATCAATCGCCTTTCGTCACCACCTTCAATACCACTAACCATAATAGATATATGATCAATAACGATCCAACCAACTGAGCAATTCCTAACCAAGTAGCGAATTCTATTTGCGAGAACTTCTCCATCCAAGCTTCCCCAATGATCATAAAGATATATCCTTCCTGTGTTTAAAGTCTTTTCCCATATATCCCTTAAATATTTTTCATCTAAATCATTTTGGAGGTGGAGCATTTTATTGGCTTCGATAGACATAAAGTCGATGGATGCCTGTCGTACAGATTCCTCAAGAGCAATATAGCCGATTGTCTCTCCTTTGCTGAGGAAGTAAGATGCAATTTCTTTAACAGCAGTCGATTTACCCACGCCAGTTCCTGCACAGAATGTAACGAGTTCACCTTTTCTAGCTCCTAATGTTAAGTTATTAAGTCCCTGCCAAGGATACTCCATATCAGCAGCTTGCATTGGAATGTTCACAAGCTCCCAAGTATCCTCTCCTGCAATAATACCGTCTGGACGATATGTACTAGCTCTGAAGATAGCATTAACAACCTCACTTCCTCTATCTTCTTTAAGCATTTCATTAGCATCCTTCAGTGGAAGAGATGCAATTTTACACCGTCCTGGTGGAAATAGCTCTGCTACTTTACGAGCTGTGCTTTTACCTTGAGGATCAGAGTCAAACATCAGTACAACTTCTTGGAAGTTCTCCAAGATCCACTCTAAGTCCTTGCTCACAGCTTTACAAGCAGATCCTACACCATTAGGGATTGACACCACTGGATACTTACAGTTATTAACCTCAGCCACAGACATAGCATCTATCTGCCCTTCAGTAATAACAATATATTTTCCAGAAGTCCAACACTGTTTTCCCCACAACCCTAAACTCCTAGCTTCTCCTAGTATAGGGAAGTCTTTATTCTTAGTCCTTAGCTGTTGAGCTATGAGCTCACCCTCATCATTGTAATAAGGAGCAATATGAACCTTACTACCTGAGAGCTTCCCTACCTTGTAACCGAAAAATCTACAGGTTTCTTGGGAGATTCCTCTTTTATTAAGGGGCTCATAGTTTCCTGCCTTAGGAAATCCATTACTCGTGGAGAGTACTTTCCCCACAGGCTTACTGTCGCTATTATTATGCTCCATATAATCACACTCGCTACCAAAACAATACGCATGCCCATCTGGATATCTCCCTAAATTATCTTTTGAACCACATTTAGGACACGATTCATGAACTACTCTTTGAGCTCCTGTATCCATATATCTGGTATGCTCCTTTTTGAGTATAAAAATCCGTGTTTCTCACACCAATCACCGTATGTAGTTTTAGATCCTTTATATAGTTTTTGTTTGGGATTAGTAAAAACAAATCGGAGATCAATCTCAGGATGCTGCTTCTTAATAAGAGCATGTTTAGCTCTATCCTTCCCTAGAAATCTCCCCTTAGTTTCAATATAAATCGTTTTATTGTTACCTTGTACTATGAAGTCCGGCAAATAATGTCTAGGATCAGGGATATACTGGATTCTTTCTGATTCATAAGTCCAAGATACACCAACTTGCCGACTTAGCTGGCTGGCTATAGACTCTTCTAAGCCACTTCTGTATCCCTCTCGTATACCCCTGATCCTTTGTTTATGATTAATTGGTGGTATTATCATTTTTCTGTGGGTGTAATAGATTATAAACTAGTTTAGCCGTTTGAGAAACCTCAAAAAACGTCTCCTTAGGAAAGCTACCTGAATCACAGAGAATCTGGACATACTCTACAAGTCTTGCTAGAGTCTCATCAGGTAGTTCCCTAACTCTAGACACCAAGTCTTCTGTATCTAATGCTCTCCAATCGTCATAAGAAGCCATAATCAGAAGTCCTCGTCTTCATCTGAGTTGTTATTATTAAGAACAATCTCAAACTCATCACCTGTACTATCACTAGATTTTTCTTCCTCAAAACCTTCATCCTCTACTCCCCACTGAACTCCAGGAGTATATTCTACAAGCTCAACTACTCGTACAGCCTTCATTCTAAGTGTAACTCCACCCTTACCTTGATCAAATGGCACAGCCTGATAAGCAATTCTCAGCTTGCTACCCCCACCAATGTTACTAATAACACGGTTTCCAGCAGTATCAGTTAGAATTGGCCTTTGTGTTATACGCTTTCCTTTAATCTTCATGATAGCCTTCATCTTAAAACGTACATTATACCTTCCTGTGGGCTTATCATCCTCATCTACCTCTGGTTTAATGGGATTATGGAACCCACCATCCATGAGTGGCTCTACAATCTCTTGAATAGGTTTTACTTCCTTCTTAGTGTAAAGCATGTTCACCTGATAGATACCATCGTCATCAAAACGAGTGTCTGGTTTGTTGAGATGAGGATAGGATGCTACCCCTACTGGTGAAATATTCATTGGGATTTTATCTGCCATTTTAAATTTCTCCTTTAATAAAATTTTCTGCTGCACCAAACTCAGGAAGCTTTTTAATCTTACAGTCTGTTCTCATATTATTAACAATATACATTACATCAGTCAAACTCCTTTCATGAGAAAGTTTATGTCGAAATAAACAACTAAATACAGATGCTATTATAGCACACTTCTCAGCCTTTGTAAACCCCTCAATACTACTTACTAACTTAATCATTCCCTCTGATACCTTTTTTACATCAGTATTAGCTAAAAAAGAATTCGGCATTGGCTACATCCTCTATGTTTAAGGTTCCATATTTAGGTAAATCTGGAAGTTTCTCAGATTGTTCTTGTGCAAACTTAGCTAAGACATCCTCAGAGTAGAGTTCAATGAAAGTCTTTCTCAAGTTCTCACTCAAGGTTTCCATATCACAGGCATGGGTTCCAAACGAATCGTGAACCACAGCAAAGCTCTGTATGTCCATATAAGATGCCAAAACTGTTTTCATGAGGTGACAGGCATCCAAGCTATGAACAAAATTTGGAGCTATTCCGTTTGCCTGTCTCACCTTATCCATTTTATCAGCCATGTGATGAGCTGAAAACAGAGAAGCCAGTTTACCATTTAATATTGTCTTGACCTCTTTAACCACAGGCTTCATATACTTCTGCTTTACGATAAAACCTGTAGGTAGAGTCCAGTAGATAGGCTTATCTGTTTTACTCATGATTTTAGCAGCATCCTGGAGCCACCTCATTCCTTCTCTAGCAGAAACTACAGTCTCCCCAATAGCATTATAAATGTGGTGAGCCTGATACTTACAGTATTTCCATAGATCCTCATCCTTCTTGATGGTAGGAAACTCTACCCCCTTATCCAGTTGCTTCTTGTATTCCTCATGTAGCTGATCTCTCATGCCATATAGAGTTGCTCCATAAGGAGTAGTCATCACTGGTCTTTTAATGAGAGCCCGGTTTATATCTCCAGCTTGAATGATGCTCTCTGGATCAGCCTCTACTCTCTTAATAACAGCCTGTGTTACTATCTCATAGACATCCTGTGGCTCATCAGAAGGCAGAAGGTTCACTGACTTACCCCCCTTTTCATCCTTAAGCATAGCAGAGAAATGTTGTAAGCCATTACAGGAACCATCCACAGTAATTGGTAGGTGACTAACATACTCTGGATCTTTATCTACCTTTACATACTCCAAGCAAGCTCTTAGAAACTGCCAAGGTTTATCCGCATCCATCCACCACTTATAGTCTAGTGGATCTGATCCTGTCATAATAATACTGTCCCTATGATGCTCTACCCACTCTACCCTCTCTTCCAGGGATACCTTATCATACCCATAGCAGTTAGCTAAGTGGACATCAAGCCAAGGCTTACCTGAGTCTCCCATAGGTTTCCCTACAGAAAACTCAAGCAAACCCCTAGCTGAGTCTTCCCCCTGAGGATTAAGGAAGGCAGTATTAGCGTACAGTCTACCCCTGAAGTCTACTGTATGAGGAAAGTAAAACATCTTCTCATTCTTAAACTTCCTGGCAGTCCACATGAGTTGACTGAATTGGATTCTCTTGGTTTTACGCTTTACATTATCTGAGTACATGTGAGTAGCAAGCCTTTTCCACTCTACTTGCTCCTCTTTAGTTCCTTTTTTAGGATAAGGAATCGGCATGGTTCTCTCAAAGAACTCTGGAATAACCTTTGAGCTTGCTTTAGAGTTAAACAAGGTATCCATAACCTCAAATACTTCCTTATTTACTCTCCAAGCAGTCTCCTGGACTATGTTCACAGCCTGAAAGACCTCTTTAGGCTTCCTCAGGTTAATCATATCTAGGTAAGAGCTATCCATTGTCTTAATGAAGTTCAATCCTGTATAGGTATAGTACCCACCTGAGTAGACTGACTCCCATTTTCTAGGTGGAATAAGACAAGGAAGCTTTACAGGATTGTAGAGCTCACAGATAGAGTTCTTCTTTTCAACCCACTTAAGAGACTCAGCAGTAGCTTCCAGCCAGAAGATAGTTCTCCTCTTCTGTGAGTCCTCAGTATGCTGCCTGATCTCAAACAGCTTAGTAGTAATGCAAACTAGTTCAGTCAGCATCTGCCCTAATCTAACTTTATTTCCAGGAAGCCAATTCTTCCACCCCAAGTTAGCTTTCTTCTCAGAGTGGACTAGGACTCTCTTCTGTTTCCTGTAATTAGTAGTCCTCTTGGTTAAATCCCTAGTCACTACTCCAAACAAAGCTGGATTGACTTTCTGGAAATACCTGAACCTAGCTTCATCTTCTAAGAAGGCTCCTATCTCAGTTGATACCTTAACCAACTTAGCAGGAGTGGATAAATGGTTAACACAAGCCTTTAGAGCTAAGAAGGCTGTAACATCAGTAGGTAACTCAAAGAGTCTCTGGATAGCATCCTTAGGATACTTGGTAGGAACTCCCTTATTATACTTATCCATGAGACCTTTGAGCTCCTTCTCTACTTTCTCTACTCCTTTTCTTAGGAACTGTATTCCAGCAGGAGTAGTAGATTCATGCTTCCCCTTCCTAGCTTTCCTGTTTTCCTCTCTGAATCTCTTGATCCCAAGAGATACCATCTCTGCTTCAAGGTCTTTTTGTCTCTGAAACATAATTTTTTATTTTATAGTTATAAAGTAAACGTTGACTGTAAATACCGATAATCCCACAATCTATCAAAATAAAACCATAGGTCTTTAAAAATAACCACATAGCTACCCAGCAGAACTGTAATATCAGTCCAAACCAGACTCCACCAGGTTTTCTATTGGTTATCATCCAGATTGAGACAAGCGTTAAAGATGAGAGTGTAAGTTCAATCCAAAGCATTAGTCTCCTTCACTCTCATCCAGAAAAATGGATGTCTAACAAAGAGTGGACTATTTATATCCATAACCAAGTAACATTCATCCATGCTGCCTGTCTCAATCTTAAATACCATCTCCTGTTGAGTCTTGGGCTCAAGATGACAAGGTACATTAAGAGCCCCATAGCTGACTTCTAGTCCACTCTCATGGATAACCTGAATTTGAGTAGGAACTTGGTTCACAGTCCAAGCTACCATTTTATCAGGAGAAGGTAGTACTAGCATTAATGTAACTAAAAGTTCATTCAAGATGAGCACACCAGATTAATATAAATGATATTAGAAAAATAAGAGTAATAACGAGTTTACTTTTAAGCCAATTTCCAGGAAGCCAATATCTAACAGGTACATTCATCTTCATCTTCATCTCCTATTTGAAGCCAAGCTTCCTTAAGTTTCATCTCCTGCCAACCTATAACTCCCATCATCTCCCTTAATACTCTATTCTTTTCCTCTATTTCTTCCCTTAACTCCTCAATACACTCTAACATCTCTTTCTTACCCATAATAGTATTTCTCCTTATTACGTTATATGAGGGTATTTAACTCCTTATTTAAAGCCATCTGAATACCCCTGTATTACCTAATAGTCCGTTATTACGTTATACAGGGTATTTAACTCCTCATTTAAAAGGTTTTTACTATAAGTATATTATAGCATACTTTTGGTTCTAAGTCAAGCTAATTATAAGCTTATATATGAGCTTATATATAAGCTTATCTTTCTACTAATAATCTTATATGACTTAGAATGACTTAAGTTTACTATTAGTATACATATAACATCAGGTGTAAATCTAATCTCCTATCCTATTTTAGGATGAGGAATCGGCTCATATCCATAAGCGGTTAATTGATCATGAATATCACCCCAATCTACGTTACCCTCGTTTTCTAGTGCTATTTCAAACTCTTTATCATCCATAAACGCCTCTCTAACCCACCAATTGATGATAATCTCATCCTTTTTATTTTCATATTGTTCTAGCATTTTAATTGCCTCTTCAATAGTCATGTTATATCTCCTATTTTAAGATTTATCATAAGACTTATATGCTTCTTCACCTTCTGTCCCTATCTCTTTTATGAGCTCTTGAATTTCCAGGAATTCATCTTTACCTTGGGCGTAAACATCATAAGAATCAGAGTACATATAGTAGAAGTCATGTTTCTCTAAGAGTCTATGTAGCTTTTCCATCTTAGCAGTAGCCTTCTGATTCTCAGCTTTCCTAAACTCAGCGTGAAGTACGTTATATTTTCTCATCATCTTATCACTCCTTTTAAAATGGCCTTTTTTTATTTTTTTGGTTTTTGTGGAATGATTCCGTTTTGATAAAGCGTATGCCATTCTTCGTGGAAACGCTTATTACATACCTCTGAATCATTTAAAATTTCTTCACCATAAAGCCGAATCATAAAAGAAACTAATACCCCTTCGACTACCGTTTTTGGGGCATACATTTTTAAAGCCTTCGCATACTCATTGTTGTGATTTGTCCTTCTTGTTTTCATCTTATTGTCACTCCCTTATGTTGGTCATTCACTAGTGATTTAATAGCTTCTATATGTCTAGCTTCTAGTTTATCTAAAGCTTCCCTGGATACTCTTTCAAATCTATGTAAGCTTGATCTTTCGTGTTCGTGAGCTAACATTAAAAGTACTCTTTTAGTCTCTTTTCTATTTATTAAACTAGCCATTTTATTTATTCTCCTATTAGTTTAGTGTTAGGAATCTGACTTCCACAAAACCTAGTCCTTTGGATCATAATTTGATTAATACCATTTTCTGTGTAGATAGTATCATTAAAATCGTACTCTTCCCCTTTATGGTTTCTTTCGATTAACCTATAGCCCGTTCTCATACTACTTGCACTATACAATGGTTTTATTTCAAATGTTATTCCTTCATGTTCTATAATCATTTTTCACTCTCCTTTTTATTGTCATCAGAAGGATACATCATTCTATAGATTTCCCAATTAGCCATCATTCCACAGTAAACCATTATTGTAGCATAAATTCCTAAGATAATCAATACAGTTTCCATCTTATTTAGTCTCCTTTTAGATTAAAGAATCGTCTTCCATTTCATAGTAGTAGAGAATATCTTCTTTTTCTTCTTCTTCTCCTTTTTCTAACCAGCATTTTTGACAATAGATTTCATCGCCTCCAGTAGTAGTCATTCGATCTTCAGTAAAAGAGTTTTCGCATTGGTCGCATTTGAAAAGATTTTCCATTTTAGTCTCCTTTTTAGTTGAGTTTAAGTTATAAAATTCTACAAAAATACTTAATCTGTTTTAAACGTTGTGTATCTGACAATACAGTTCTATTGATCAATCCGTAGATAGTTCTTGCATCATTTATAAGAAAGCAAAGCTTTTTCATTCTACTCTCCTTTTGTTTAAGATTAGCCCTAACCTACCCACTAGTTAACTCAATAAAACCTCTCAGAATTGATCTGAGAGGCTCTATGAGCCTACTAGCGATTAAACACCAA
>Ga0208011_1000741_pt1 | contig 12122 bp, 10 predicted proteins | sample 7_EtaG_FD_184080 | JGI IMG/M metagenome (GOLD analysis project Ga0208011, IMG submission 184080) | Marine viral communities from the Subarctic Pacific Ocean - 7_ETSP_OMZ_AT15161 metaG (SPAdes) (version 2) | ecosystem: Environmental > Aquatic > Marine > Oceanic | place: Pacific Ocean | collected... | reverse complement strand
ATAGAAGCAGTTACAATGTCTCAAGTTGATAAAGGTGTAAGTGTAGTAAATCCTGATGCTTTGCACGTTAGTAATAATATTACAGGTGCTGTGGATCATCAATTTAATACTACTTTTAATCCTGAATGGAGAGAATGGAGCGCAACACAGCAATATTCAGGTTATGGTCCTGATACACAATTTTATAAAGGACCTACCGCTAGTCCTCCTAAACCTATAGAATTATATGATCCTGTAAAAGGCAGAATTGAAGCAGGAATAGATCAAGAAACATTAGTTAGTAAATTAAGTGAAACTGGAAAATATACTGGACCTGTAGAGGGTGCAGGACAAGGGAGTTTATTAGATCCTGTTACTGTTCCGATACCTGAAGTTGAAGTTCTTCCTTTTGGAGAAAGAGCAAAAGGTTGGTTACGTGAAACATTTGTTCCACAAAGCGGATCGGAATTTGCATCAGATGTTACAAAAGGAGTTGTTACAGGAGAACTAATGAGTGTTATAGCAGGTGAACCAGAAGAACCATTTTATAGTAAGGGAGTTTCTCAGAGACTAGAATCAATACCAGCACAAGATGCTTATATGACTGCAATTAGACCTTCTTTTCAAGAAGCAACAAATACAAATATTATGCCGAATTTTGAAAAACTTGGACAATTTAATCTTTTTGGAACAGGTACAAAAGAATATTTAGGCAGCGTTGCTGGTAATAATCAACTTCTGTTTCCTAATATTCTCGGTTTACCATCGTAGTGATATGGTTAAAAAATAAAATAACAGGAGAGATATAATAATGGCAATACCACAACAAGGAGTTGATTTTTTAGAGCGGTCTATACAGGCTGGAAGACCAGTTCCAGGACAATCTTTAACAAACAGTAAAGATCAACCTTATAATTGGGAAAGGCCTCCTGCAATTACTGAGCCTAAAGAGGCAATGTATGCTGTATTTAATAATTTAATAGAACCTGAAACAGCAGCTAATGTTTTAATTTCAATTAGTAAAGGTATTGGCGTTGTTGATATTGCAAGTATTTTACTTTATACAGGCTTTATTGAAGGTCAGTGGAATCCAGATCTTATGATTATTTTAATGGAACCCACTATGTATATGATAATGGCTTTGTCTGAAAAAGCAGAAATAGAGTATGTCATAGAAACAGGAGATGCTTTTTTACAAGATACAAGTGCTGAAGAAGATAATGTTCAAAAAATGAAAAAAGAACTTATTACGTTAGAAGACATAAAAAAAGAGGCAACATCTAAAATAAGTTCACATAGTATACCTAAAGAAATTAAAGAACAGGTTGAAAATATTAAAATTGCTCCTAGTCTTTTAGAAAAATTAGAAATAGAAAAAACAAATAATAGCTTACTTAGTAAAGGAGAACGATAATGGGTAGTAATAATCCTTTTGATATGTTACAAAATAAAAGTAGCACTTGGCAAGATATAGCTGGCGCTCTTTATGGTGGTTATAAATCCAGAAGTAAAAAAGATAGAAGAGCAAAGTGGTTAGCTACGTTAGGTTTAATTTTTTTAGATGCAAAAGAAAAGAAAATGCTTTCTAATACAAGTAAGAATTTGAGAGAATTAGAAAGAAACAAAACATTAGAATATAGTAAACTCGTAACCCAACACAACGAACAACAAGGAATCGTAGACCAGTTTGAAACGTACCGTAAAAATCCGCTTAATTATTTTGAAAATCAAGCAGAAGTAGAAATTGATACTGGTGATCCTGATTATTGGACTAGAGTTGGTGGGGTTCTAGGAAGAGATTCTCTTGAAGCACAAAGAAAAAGAAAAGAAGATGTAGACAAGTTAGCTACTTCAAAAAAGAATGCTCTTTTTTCAAAAATGGGATATAGAACAAACGAAGAGGGAGTATACGACATAGATAAAAATACACAGTTACCCAGAATTTATGTTCAAGACGATCCAAAAACTAAGGATATTAACGAAAGAGAGGTTAGAAAAAGAGAAATATTAAGAAGACGAGAGGTAGACGAAATACAAGAACCTTATAATCAGTATTATGCTGCAAGACAAGAAGAGCTAATTCAACCTAAAAATATAAGTTGGGCAGGTAAGGTTCTTGATAGAGTGTCTTCTGTTTTTCGTGGCTATCAAGTAGATGACCAAGGTAATTATATTAAAGATCCTACAACAGGTAAGCGAATTAGAAAAGAAAAAGCCGAACCAACAGCAATTGAGAAAGATGCCATAAGACTTTTAGAAGAGTATAAAAAGAGCTATAACGAGGCAAGTGTAAGTTTAAGTGATGATCTTGTTCCGCTTACAGTAAATGGAAAAAGTATTTATGATATAGTTAAGGCTGATGGTGAGGCAGCTATTCCAAAACCTTTCGGCTATACAAAAACATTAAAAGCAGATGTTAGTTTTACTCTACAAGAAGCAGAAGAAAGAATATGGGCGCAGCCTAATGCGGATCTTCCTACAACTGAAAAAAGAGCAATTATTGAATCTTTGCAAGCTATTTATAATAAAGAATTAGTAGAGTGGAAAGAAGCAAAAACTGGAAACACAGAAGAAAATTTTATATTTAAAATTTCACAACCTGTATTTCAAGCAGAAATATTGTCTAAAAAGAAGAATTACAACGCATATACAGCACAGCTTTCGGACAGACTTAGAGCTTTCAATGACGGATATGTTGCTAGTATAGAGCCAAGAACACTTGCTAATTTTGATATTAATTTAAAAACAATAGATCCAAAAACAAATGCAGTATACGAAAATGCTGAATTATGGTTAAACGATGCTATAAAAATGTCTGTAGAAGAGAGACAAGAATCTATAAAAACATGGAATAAAACACAAAGACGAGCTTGGGAAAGGTATAAGTATGAATATACGGATGCAGGAACAACCTTTCAAGGTCTAGGACAAGATCCAATAAAAACTCGCTTAAAGAACGTAAACCTTCTTATCAACAGGTATATGTCAAATGTAGAAGCTACACAAGCAGGAAGGGATGCGTTATATTCTCCTGCCGAAATTAATACTTTGAAAAATTCAATTATAGATTTAACTGAAAGTGATATTACAACATCTATAATGGCTAAAGTAGAATTAGAATTATCAAGTTTTAACGAGCTTGCAGCAAGAGCGCTTAAATATAACAACGGAGATACAGTTCCGATTTACTCTGTAGAGAAAGGCAAAATAGTGCCTACTGAATCAGAAGCAGACTATACAAGAATTAGATATGCAAATGCCTCAATTCATGCAAATAGCCTGAACGAGGTTATTTTCGGGAACATTATTCCTTAATAGTAAGTAGTCATTAAGATGCCTATAAGTACACAGTTTCTTGCTAAACAATATTTTGGAACTCCCGAAAGAAGAGATCAAACAGCTAGAACTATTGGTGGTGGTTTAGAAAGTATTACTGAAAGTACTTTCAATCTTTTGCGTTCTATAACTGAAGCGACACCTTTACCTACTGCCCATACTGCCCTTCTTCCTAAAGAACAACAAGATACTTTGATGGCAGCACAGCTATCACAAGATCCTAATCTTCAGACTGAAGAGCAGCGAAGCGCACAAAAACAATCCAAACTAGAAGCAAAACAAAACGCGCAGTATTTTTTACAAGACCTGTACGAAGCGGCTCTTGGCGAACAGAATGTCGAAATGCAACAGCGTGGAGATGTTATGTCTCCAACAATAAAAAGACCTGAAGGTATTGGTGCAAACCTTGCCAGAGAAGGAATAAGTTTAGGTACTGCTTTATTGTCAGTTAAAAAAATTACAAATCCTGCTCAAACTCTTAAAGATATTAAAAATATACCAACTAGAGTAGGGAAAATAAAGGCAACAGCTAAAAAAGTAGGAGAAGGCTATTTAAAAGCAGAAGCGGTTGGCCAACTAGCAATAGATCCTATGCAAAATAATTTAGCTAATGTTTTAGGTGATGCTATTCCTGATGATTCTTGGCTTAGCGATATAGAAACTTATTTATTAAATCCTATAAAATATGAACAAGGAGACACCGAATTAGAAGCAAGACTTAAAATGGGAGCAGAATCCTTTTTATTAGGTGGAGCGCTTTATGCTGGTTTCGGAGCAGGAAAGTTTATAATTAAAGGCGGTAAAAAAGTTCCTATTCCTAAAATAAACGTACCTGACGCGTTTTTACAAAGTTTAAAAGATGTAAGAGAAGGCGGTAAAGAAGCCGTTTCAGATTTTTTAAAAGTAGTAAAAAGAACATATAAAGGAAAGTTGCCAGGAAGCAAAATAAAAGCTACTTTAAAAGAAAGAAGAAGAAGAGCAGAAAAAAGAGGAGATGTTCCAAAAGGAGCTGCAGATGTAAAAGCTTTAGAAACAGGAGGACTAGGAAAATTACTATTCGATATTAACACAAGATACGCAGAAAACCCTTATGTAAGAAATGTTGTAGAATATTTAAGAGGTTTGTCACCTAGACAAGGAGTTTCTGTTCAAATACACGAAGCTTTTTTAAGGCAATTAGGATTAAAAGACGAAGCTTTTGCAACAATAACACACATTTCAAGAAATATAGAAAGAGAAGTAAATAGTCTTTCTGATGGTTTGTTTTCAGGAGAGTTAGGAAGAAGAAAGGTCTTTGGTAAAGAAGCCAAGAACAGAAGAGAAAAAATTATGAATCAGGTTGATAGAGTTTTATATACTGACTTTAGATTTCCTGCTGTTAAAACAAGCAAAGGCTTTCAACCTGCTATAAGACAAAAAGAAGCGTTTGCTAAACAATTAAAATTATTACCTGCAGAACTTAGAGAACCTGTTAAGCGTTTAAGAATGTATCGAGATGATCTTTCAGAAGCTCTTGCTAGAAATCCTTATACAACAGCAGAACAGGCCGAGAAAATAACAAGCCAACTTGGTTTCTATATTAAAAAATCTTATAAACTTAGAGAAGCTGGTAAATGGCATCCATCGTCTTCATTAGAAAAAGCAGCTAAAATAGATATTAGAACACAGTTTTTAAAATATAGTCCTTCAGGAAAAGAGCTTAATAAAAGATTAACTACTCCGAAAGGAAAAAATGAAACAGTTGAACAATTTAAGTTACGAGTTGACTCAGCTAATAAAGAATTAGATACTGCTGTTGATAACGTAATTAATACCTTAAAAAAGAGTGAAAAAGATACAGATTATTTTACTATAATGGGTACTAAAGATAACAAACGAAATCAAGACTTAATAAAACAATTAAAAGAAAGAATGGAAATGCCTAAAAGTGTAGAAGAGTTTTTAGGAAGGATAGATGATCCACTTGGAAAATTTGAAATTTCAGCAGCCGAAACAGTAAGAACTTTAGGTGATTTACAATTCTATAAGGAAGCACATAACTTAGGAAGAGGTCTTTACATTTTTAAAAGGAAAGGAACTGCTCCAAAAGGTTTTAATGTTCAAATTCCTGAAGGTCATGGAGATCTTTCAGGTATGTACACTAGCGATTCTTTTGCTAGATTTATTCAAAACATAAACGAAACTAGCTTGTTTCTTGGGCAAGGTAGAATGGCTAGTATTATGAGAACACTTTCGTTGTTTAAAGCAGGTACTCATTTAACAAAAACAGTTTTTTCATACGGTACACAAATAGTAAATGTTTTAGGCGCAGTAGGAAGCGCTATTGCAAACGGAAATAATATCTTTTCTAAACAGTTTATAAACGGAATTAAAGTTGTAGCAAAAAAAGGTTCTGCAACAGGAGATTTAAGATACCAAGCAATGATTGAAGAAGGAGCAAGGTATGGTTTATGGGGAAAAAATATTTTAGCTTCGGAATTTGCATTAGGAGTTAAAGAATTTACAAAAGTAAGAAAAGGAAAATCTGCTATGTATCTAGAGAAGATATATAAAGGCACAGGCGCTAAACAACTTATAGATACATTTACCGATATTTACAGAGGAGGCGATGAGTTTGTAAAGTGGGGAATGTGGAAACAAGAAACAAAGTTTTTTGATAAGATAAACGATGTGTTACCTTCTAATAGTAAATTTGATAAATATCGTATAGCTGATACCAAACAAGAAGCGGCAAATACTGTAAACGCAGTAGTGCAAAACTATGACTTTTTACCTAGAGCTTTAAAATGGGTTCGTGGTATACCTGTTGTATCTACTTTTTTCTCTTTTTCTGCAGAGTCAATAAGAATGCTTGTTAATAGTGTTAGAAAAGTAGGACAAGAGCTAAAATTAGGACATCAAATGAAAAGGGATGGTGCAACAGAAGCAGGAAACCTGATGATTGCTAGAGGAACAAGAAGAGGAGCAGCGCTAACTGCCTTTGGTGCGGTTACTTACGGAGGAGTTGTTTCTAAGGCAACAGATGAAGAAAGAGAACAAGAAGCAAAAGAAATATACTCTCAAATTCTTGCTCCAGAGTTTTATGGTGGATCACAGAATTTTGCTATTCGTGTAGATAAAAACGATATTCCTATTTTTACACCTACAGATAGAAGTAATCCTTATAATGTTTCAAAAAGCATTCTTACGGCAGCGATGCAATGGATTCATTCAAATGATCCTTTAAAATATAATCCTGACGAAGATCTTGGAAGTGTAATGAGGGATGTTATTTTAAGAGAAGCAGAAGTTCTTACAGGCGAAAGCTTACTAAAAGATGGAGTAGGTACTTATTTTTCTTATAAAGAAAATGGACAAGGTTACGAATTTTATGGTGATAAAAAAGTATTAATGAAAAATCCATATGATCCAACTCATGTTTTTGATAGGTCAGGTAGTCATATGGAGAATATAACGAATAGAAAAAATTTGGAACTATTAATTGCTCGAATAGCTGATACTTACGAACCAGGATCTGCTACAACAATACTGAGATATAATAAAAATTTAAAAGAAACTAAAACTGTAGATACTGTTACAGGTGAGCCAACTAATCCTTATGGAGAACAAATTGATCTTATAAACGAAAACATTGGGCTTGCTACTAGCATAAGAGGATTTGTATATAATACTGACAGAGCTACAAGAGAATATAAGCAAGCAGCTAATACATTTAAAACATCAAGAAAAGAGTTAAAATATCGCTTATCTAGTGCTTTAAAAGAAGGATATACTCCTGAAGATTATAAAAAGTTATCAATAGAAGTTAATCAACAGTACTTCAAATTATACAGAAAATTTGCTAAACACACTTATGCTGTTAATTGGTTAAATAATAATTATAAAGGAATAGATGCAAACGCAGAAACAATATTAAGAGAAAATGGGATATTTTCAAAAGACGAATCACTTGCTCTTGGGTATATTGGCACTTCAGAAATAACATATGATGATAAAGGTAAAGGACAAGGCGATATTTTTAACAATAAAGGAGTTGAATATTTTGTGCCTTTAGCACTAACAGATAATGATTTAGAAGATTTTATAAATGCTGAATTTAATAATACAGCATACGATAGTCTAGACGAAGCATTAGCTACTTATAATATAGTTACTGACGAAATATATAAAGAATTATCTTCTCTTCCTGTTTATGTTCATCAAAACGATAAAGAAGCTCTTGAAGAAGTTAAAAACTATAATCCTAATATTTTTAAAGATTTAAAAAAGAGATATTTAAAATTTGAGGGTGGTAACGTAGCAATAAAAGAAGACTCAGAAAAAGAAAGCAAAAAAACGCTTGAAGAAGAAATAACTATAACAAAACAGGATATTGCTGGTGTTGTTAGTAATATGAAATCTGAGAAACCTCCTATTCTAAAAACAGATATAAGCCAAGATACTATAGATGAAATATTTGGTCCTATGGGAGCAAACAAAGTAACAAATCCTGTTGAAGAAAGAAAACAAAAATTCCAAGGCGGTGAGCTTTCTCCAGATTATCCAGTTCCTAACACCAAACAAAATCCTGCTGAAAGAATTGATAAAAATACTGGCCTTCCTTACGATGAGCCTCTAGGAAGATTAGGGTTCAAAGGTGGTGGCTTAATGAACGGAGTAGAAGATCCGTTGGCTCGTTTAGGATTCACAGGCGGTGGAGGCTTGATGGTATCCATCGGTGTCGCACCTGTATCAGAAAAGCAGATGAGTAAATTTGAAAAAGCTTTAAAGAAACGTAAAGCTAAAAGAGAAGGCGGAAGGATTGGGTTTAATTATGGAGGAGATGACCAAGACTATTCTAATCCTGTATTAGGGCTTGACGAAAGAGCAAAAGAATATGAAGAAGCATGGCGACCTGATGTTGGAGACAGAGATCCACAGGCAGATCCATTCCAAAATTTAAGTGCCGAAGCCGCGCAAGATTGGGAAATGGAGCATGGTGCGCAGATTGTTAGTAATTATAGAGATGCTCAGATAGCTGGAGATGTCGCTGCTGATGATGATGATAATAATATATTACAAGCTGTTGCTCCTGTTACTGAACTATCTGCTTATGAAACAAACTATAATTATTTCTTACCTCTCTGGAACTCTGCTTTAGCTACAAGCGCTAAGCTTAGTAATGCTATTCAAGGAGGCTATGAAAATATGGGAAGGATTACAAAACGCTTAATAAAAAACAGAACAACAAGTATATTTAATAAAGACGATAATTATTATATACTTCCTGGACTCAATCCAAATACAACCGAAGAATGGGGATCAGAAGATGAAAAACGGGATTGGATAGGCCAATCTGTAGAAAGCGGAACAATAGCAGGTTATAACAATTCAGAAGAAGCAGAGATTGATAGAGAAGAGATGTTTGAGCAATTAGTAAACAGAGAAGATCTGGACCAACCACGAGACAATAAAGAAGCTGAACCTGAACCTGAACCTAATCAAACAAAAGAAGAACATAGAGGTGGTGGAGCTAGTGGTGGATTATTCCGCAACTACAAAAAAGAATACGCAAATTATCAATCTCAACCTGAACAAAAGAAAAACAGAGCAGGAAGAAACGCTGCTAGAAGATCGCTATTAAAATCTGGCAGAGTTAATAAAGGAGATGGAAAAGATGTAGATCATAGGGATGGCAATCCAAGAAACAATAGTCCTAGTAATTTGTTAGTTAAGCCAAAGAGCAGCAACAGATCTTTTAGTAGACGTTTAAAAGCAAGAAATGGTGGCCTTCTGGATCGACAGCAGTATGGTCGTGGAGATAAGGTCCTCCAAGGTATTAAACATACATTATCAAAAATTCTTATAGGAGCAGATAAAAAAGATATAGATGATTTAGATCAAAGAACAATAGATGCTTTAATAAATAATATAGATAAAATAGAAAGTCCTAGAGAAAGACAAGCTATTGTAGAAGATATAAAAAGATATAAAGATGGAACACCTATTTCTAATTTAATTAGTCCTGGTTTTAATACATTAAGACACGCTAAAGTATCTTATGAGTTTGGAGATAAAAGACCGTTTGCTAGACCTGCATTGATAGCAAAAGAACAGGCACAAAGTAAAGGTTTATTTTATAAAAAGAAGTTTAAAGCAGATCTTAAAGAAGCAGAATCAAGAGCAGAAAAAATAGATGCTCTAAATAATGTGAAGGCTTTTAGAATGAAAGATAAAAATCCAAATTTAAATGAAGAAGAATTTAATGAAGAATTTTTTAAACAGTTTAATGAGTCTGCAAAAACTTCAACAGAAAACTTAAAACCAGGAGAACATTTCTATTTGAGAGAATCAGATGCTATTGGAGTTGATATGCCATCTATAGGTGGACAATACCCATTTCCTGTTAGAAATTTTGAATAATACTTGACAAAATTAAAACAGCACTATAATAATGTTATTATACACTGAAGAACAATTTGAAAAGGCTTATGAAATTTATAGAGTTTATCAAATAAAACAAGACTTGTCTTTTATGGTCTTAGAGAATTTTAGAAAACTCTATGAAGAACTAGCAGAGGAAATATTAAAAAAAGATGGGCTTTCCGTTTGAAATAATTACAATGCTTGGTTCGACTTTGCTTAGTGGATTACTAAGTGTATGGTCGCAAAGCCGTAAGGCTAAAGCTGAAGCACAAAAGCTATTAATAGCTAGGGGTAAGTTTCAACTTGAGGCTATTCAAGCTGCAAGAACTGATCCTAATAAAGGCTTCCAGTGGACAAGAAGGATCATAGCCTTGACTGCTGTTTTTGCTATTGTTTTATTGCCGAAACTTGTAGCTGTGTATTATCCAACTGTGGATGTAACTGTGGGTTATACAAATTGGCGACCTGGATTTATGTTTTTCAGAGAAGGCAGAGAGATCTTTGAATGGATCACGTTTCAAGGGTTAGTAATAACACAACTAGATACTAATTTAGTATCAGCTATTATTGGAATGTATTTTGGTGGTAGCTTAGTAAGAAGATAAAATAGATTTGAGAGACTTATTAAAAAAAACAATTAGGAATTTATTTGAAATATTATTTATATTGATGGTATTAATGATAATAGGTTCAAGTTTGTTTTTATTAATAAATTTTATACAACTTGCAATAATAAGATGAGCATATTTTTAAATATATTACAGACTTTAATAATAATTTGTATGTTTGTATATTGGTATAAAGATCCTACGATGGCTGGTAGAATTGTAGAACGAGTCACAGGAACAGCAAAGCTAATATATTCAATACCGATTGTTAATTTTATCGTATCTCGCATAATTCGTGGAGTGCGGTATTTAAGAAGTTTGTTTAGTAATCGATAACAAACCATTACTAGACAAATAAAGCCCTCTTAGAACGCTCATACGAGGCTCTGAGAGGCATTAACGAAGCATACCCTAAATGGGTGTGTTTCATAACATTAATCTTGCTTATAAATAAGGAGAAATAAAATGATTAGACGTAACTCAAACCTAACTCGCTATGGGTTAGTAGATTTCGGAGATCCCATATTTTCATCATTATTTGTAGGGTTTGACAGACTCTTCGAGAACATGACACAAATGTCTGCTGGTTCTAAAAGTCTGCCAACTTACCCTCCATATAATGTGATAAAAGATGGAGATCAATATACAATCGAGGTTGCTCTAGCAGGTATCGACAAGAAAGATCTTGCGGTTGAAGCACAAGAAAACACACTCAGTGTTTCTTATGAGTCTTCTAGTAAAGATGAAGCCGAGAATAAACTATACAGAGGAATAGCGCAACGCTCTTTCCGAAGACAGTTTAGTTTGGCTGAAGATGTCGAAGTAACAGGCGCTACATTTAAGAATGGCTTGTTGAAGATAGATCTTGAAAGGATCATACCTGAAGAGAAGCGACCTAAATTAATTAAAATTAAATAAATGGCAAAACAAGAACAAAGAGTACCTTGGATAAGGATAGATGAAAGAAAGTTAGTTGATTTGCAAAGTGAATTTAAACGCTATCGACTGATGTTCAGGATTCTATTTGGATACTTGATATTCGATGTTCTTGTTCATTTTGATTTTTTAAATTAAAAACTCTACAATCTTTTCTATCATTTTTATTTATAGTAGTAGGTAGGTATTACTGAGATTTTTGAGTTCCAAAAACCGTTAAAATACTACGGTTTTCAGCCTTCAGGAGCATCTTTGAGAATGCTTCTAGCCCTCTCATCCAAATCTTCTGGTTTTATTTGCCAATGATTTAAGAGTTCCATTGTTAAATAAGATGTCTTTTTACCATCATATTTTTCATTAACAGTTCTAACTTCGTGCAGTGGACATATCTTAATTGTACAGGCAGCTACCTGTTGTCTCCACGTACCTTTATCATACTCATCATAAGTACAATCTTTACACATTGCATCTATTGCTTTTCTTAAACTTTTCATATTATTTTATTTACTCCACATACTGTATAGAAGTAGCCTCGTTTTCTAAATACCTGTGAATGCTTTTAAGTTTTATCGTGCCTTCACGAATTAGAAGACCAATGACATGAGCATCTTCAGGGCTTTTAAAAATATGTTTAACATCTTTTAAAGGTAGTCCACCTATGTCAGTCCATAGGTTTCCTTTAGCATCTAGAACCATTTTAAAAGTAAGGAGTGTAGCTTCTATTCTATCGTTTTTTTTATTCACTATAGTATCTCACAAACACCTGCCGAGCAAGCTAGTTCTTTAGTGTTCTCAGTAGAATCTTCTTTTTCATATTCGGTTATCAAAGACCAATCAATTGAGTCTGTGGTTTTCTTT
>Ga0208011_1000740_pt1 | contig 12122 bp, 9 predicted proteins | sample 7_EtaG_FD_184080 | JGI IMG/M metagenome (GOLD analysis project Ga0208011, IMG submission 184080) | Marine viral communities from the Subarctic Pacific Ocean - 7_ETSP_OMZ_AT15161 metaG (SPAdes) (version 2) | ecosystem: Environmental > Aquatic > Marine > Oceanic | place: Pacific Ocean | collected... | reverse complement strand
GCGTCCCGATATGTACGGTCTCGTTATCGTGCGTGGTCTCTTAGGTGAGGCAGGTGCTACTAGCTAAACCCTAGAAGCAAAATAAAAGTTAAGCCCTCGTCGAAAGACGGGGGCTTTCTTTATGGGAGGAGCTACTTAGGGGAGGAGGGAGAAATCCTTTCGTTAATTGACCTAATTAATATTCATAGAAGGAGAAATATATTATGGGAACTAAAAGAGTAGGTTGGGCACGAATTCGTAGCCTGATTAACGAAAATCAAAATGAACTATTCCATCTCAAGCAGGGTTATAAAGTGGTGACAGCGGATACGACTTTAACGGCTGCGGATAGTGGGAAAGTTATTTTAATGGGAACTAACGGTGTGGACATTACGTTGCCCGCTGCAACTGTTGGAATGAGTTTTACAGTCATTCAAACGGGAGATTACGCCACCGCTGCTTGTACTGTCATCGCAGGAACCGGAGACTTTATGGCCGGTGCTGTTGCTGGACCTAGTACCGCAGCAGCCAACTTGGCTGATGGCAGTAGCGACCTGACAGCTACATTCGGTAGTGCTACGCTAGCAGGCGACCAAATTACCCTGGTGTCAAATGGTACTTTGTGGTTTGTATCGGGTACTGCCGCTGCCGGTGGTGCTAACGGCATTGCATTTAGTTAGTAGTTAACAAGTTTTTGCTACAGTTTATATTGTCCCCCCTTCCCTTTTGGGTTGGGGGGATTTTTCTTTTTGAAGAAGAACAACTAATTACTATATTACACAGGAGTTCCCCATGGGAAAGAAAAGACGAGTATTAAGATATCCACAAAAGTTTGGAGCAAAACATAGTTATTTAGTAGCGCGCGAGGATATCCCTACTCCACCAATTGAAACAACGGCCGCAATACCAATTGAAACGGTGGCGCCGACTGAAGTGGAAACAGTTGTAACTGAAGAAACAACCGCTCCCCCTAAGCCAAAGAAGTCGACTACTTCTAAGACAAAGCCTACTAAGAAAACCACTAGTAGAACACGAAAGTCTTCGAAGACCACAACCAAAAAAACCAAATAATTGATATATAACTATTAACCTTTCTAAAGAACCCGGGTTATCGCCGGCATATTGTGAATGAGATTACTATTTAGGTTGAGGGGAGATTTCATTAATGCCAACTAATCTAAATCCAATATCTGAAACAAGCGCTATTGTTTTAACTTCTACTGGAAGTGTTTCACAAGTGGCCGCCGGCTGTCCGTTTGGGATATACACGGGCTCCGCCGATTTTCTGAGCGGCGCATCGCTCCAGGTAGCTTATACCTATAAGAAGCTCGGCGGCGATGTCGTCGACATTGAGCTAACTCCATCAAACGTATATGCGGCATATGAAGAAGCTGTTTTAGAATATTCCTATATCATTAACGTTCATCAGTCCAAAAATAGTCTTTCTACTTTCTTGGGCAACCAGACGGGAACGTTTGATCACCTGGGTAGCATGAAGACGGGACCTTCTGGTACCAATTTAGCATACCCCCGCTTTACAATTGGGTACGCGCGCCGTGTAGGCGATGGTGCTGCAGCCGCCGCAGGCTTTGGCGGAACCGTCGCCCAATATTCGGCCTCGTTTCAGCCCGTCACCAAGCAACAGGATTATGATCTGCAATCCATCATTCAAAGTGCCTCTGATTCGGGGGTAGATGATGCGGGCAAAACGGTCGACTATGCCGGCAAAGTTGATAATAAGCGCATTATTATCCAACAAGTTTTTTACAAGTCTCCACGGGCAATGTGGCGCTTCTATGGGTACTATGGCGGCTTCGGAGTGGTGGGTAACATGTCGACATATGGACAGTATTCAGATGACTCCACTTTTGAAGTCATCCCGACATGGCAGAATAAATTACAAGCTATGATGTACGAAGATTCGATTGTAACACGAACTTCGAATTATGGTTATGAGATCATTAATGATAAATTAAGACTGTTTCCCACCCCTGACTCCTGGTCTGATGGATACGCTGATCGGGTATGGGTGAAGTTTATGGTAGATATCACCCCATGGGAACAGGGAACTACTAACATGGGAGTCCAGGGCGTTAACAACTTGAACACAATGCCATTTGATAATATTCCGTATGTCAACATTAATGCTATTGGTAAGCAGTGGATTAGAAAATATAGCTTAGCATTATGCAAAGAAATGTTAGGACAAATTAGGGGCAAGTTTACCACGATGCCCATCCCGGGCGAAAGTGTAACCTTGAATCACTCCGAATTATTATCTCAAGCGAAAGAAGAACAGGCGGGGCTCAAGGACAAGCTCATGGAAATCTTAGATACTATCACTTATGATGAATTAGCTAAGACAGATCAAGAACTTACTGATGCAGCATCTAATATATTGAAAGTTTCTCCACTTCCAATTTTTGTAGGATAATAAACGATGGCAGACAATGAATGGGAAAGACCAAAGAATCCACCTCCTCCGCTTTTCTTAGGAAAGAAGGAACGGAACCTTGTAAAGCAAGTTAATGATGAACTAATTGAAAAAGTCATTGGGCAGCAGATTCTTTACTATCCTGTAGACTTGGCCACCACCGATTTCCATGAAATGTATGGAGAAGCCATCGACAAAACTTATTTGCCCCCCATTCGAGTATATGCTCTGGTAGAGTTTACGGACTATTCCACTCAATATATGGATGGCTTCGGTCTTGACAAGTCATGGGAAATCTCAATTCATTTTCATCGCCGGCGCCTAACCGAAGATCAAGACCTGTATGTGCGTGAGGGTGATTTTGTGTTGTATGGCGATTATTATTATGAAATTGTTAAGCTGTCCGAGCCAACAAAGCTATTTGGACAAGTAGATCACAGTTTTGAAATTGCAGCTACCTGCAAGCGCGCCAGAAAGGGACTATTCGATGCTACCTGATAACTTTGATTTTGCCATGATTCCTACCGGAAGCACTGGAAAGGCTGACTTTACTCTTCAAGAGATTGGCATGCTGGCGTCTACTATTGAGACTATAGACTATTCACTCGTTTCCTGGGTCAAAGAAGATCTTAAATTAAGCGTCCGCACCAATGAGGGCTTTACTGCGGTGCCAGTTTTGTGGCAGGTACCCGAACGAGCCTACCAGATTAAACACAATAAAGATTTACGCGATGAGGCAGGAGCATTAAAGCTACCCCTGATTAGTATTGAACGTACAGGCATCACTAAAGATCCTGCTCGCAAGGGAGGGTATCAAGCGAATTTATATTCGACCAAACACAATGGACGCTCCGGACGATATGTTATTGCGAAGAGAATTGTGCAAGATAAGACACGGAACTTTGCTAGAGCCGCCGGCACGCGCACAAATACCGGCGGCACCAAACAACGTTATTATCCGAGAGTAAACAAGAAAGTAGTTATCCAAACTCTATCAGTCCCCATCCCTGTGTATATAAATGCTGAATATAAAATTTCTCTGCGTGCAGAATACCAACAACAGATCAATACTCTCATGACTCCATTTATGGGGCGCACCGGACAGATTAATTCTTTCTTGCTCCGGCGTAATGGACATCTTTATGAAGCCTTCATCGATCAAAGCTTTGCACACAATAATGTTGTAGCATCGCTGGGCGAAGAAATGAGGATGTTTACTACCGACATCACCATTCGGGTCCTAGGGTATTTAATGGGGGAAGGGGAAGACGATGATCGACCCATTGTAACGATGGAAGAAAATGCTGTAGAGATTACTTTTCCCCGAGAAGGCACTGCTGCTCCGGGTAATCCCAACTTCTTTGGAGAGATTTGGGACGGTAGCACCCCTCCAGATGGGGGCCCCCAGGGCAGTTCCTGAAGTAAAGCCCCATTTTTCTTTGGAGTTCAGGAGCTTTTTGGAATTAAAAATACTATTTAATTAATGATTGCAGTAGCATACTTTAGCAATTGTTTTAAAAGGAATCACAAGCATGTCAGTCAAGAATTTTAAATTTGTATCTCCGGGAGTATTTATCAACGAAATTGATAATTCTTTCATTCCCAAAAGCGCCGATGCAATCGGCCCTGTAGTAATTGGTCGAGCCCGCCGCGGCTTGGCGATGACTCCGGTGAAGGTACAGTCTTATTCCGAATTTGTTCAGATCTTCGGAGATACCGTCCCCGGTAATGGAGGTGGCGACATCTCTCGTGACGGGAACTTGCAGTCTCCCATGTATGGCACCTACGCAGCCAAAGCGTTTTTGCGCTCGAACGTAGCGCCTTTAACTTATATTCGTCTGCTGGGACAGCAAGATGCAAACGCGGCAGGTTCTGCCGGCGGCTCTTATAGTTCCGGTAAGGCAGGATGGAAAACTCAAACAAATCCAGCGGCCACTGTAGCCGCTAATGGCGGCGCTTATGGCTTGTGGGTATGGCCCTCTTCCTCGAATGCCACGCAACTGGGGGGAGACTTGGACAAACAAGGTGTCCTCGCGGCAGTTTGGTATGTAAATGCTAGTTGTTCCCTCTCTTTGAGCGGCACGATGCACGGAAAATCCCTTACCACCGGCGGCGTGGGAATGGTGGTTGGCAACAACACTACTGATTACACCTTTACGCTGCAGGTGCAGAATTCGAGTACATCCGCGGATCAAGTACTTGAGAAGATTAAGTTTAACTTTGATGACTCTTCGGATTTATTTGCGCGCAAACGTTGCAACACTAATCCTCAATTAGCTTCTGTATCTGGACGGTTTTATCCTGCTGCAGCCCGCAAAAATTATTGGCTTGGTGAAACAAATGAACAAGCCTTACGCGCTGGTTGCACAACGGCATCCGGATCCTACTGGTTCGCCTCGGGCAGCGATTTGACTTCAACAGCCCTTCACGGTGTTTTGCTGCCCATCGCATTGGCCGGCACTGCCACCACAGGTCCACAAAACCTTCAAGGCGCTTCGACCGAAGCCAAGGCTGGATGGTTTGTTGGGCAAGACTTGGGAGCAGCAGCAAGCTACACCCCTACTGCTACTCAGCGATTGTTCCGCCTTATAGGGCGCGGGCATGGCGAATGGCTCCAAGATAATTGCAAAGTGTCTATTCAGAACGTGCGCCAATCTACGACGACCGTAAGCGAGTACGGCACCTTTAGTGTTGTTATTCGTAACTTGCATGATACGGACAGTAATGTTCAAGTCATGGAACGGTTCGACAACTGTACTTTAGACCCTGCATCTCCGAACTTCTTAGCTCGGGTGATTGGAGACAAATACAGTCAGTGGGACGACAGCGCCCGACGCTTGAAGACTTATGGAGAATATCCCAACATGTCCAAATATGTGTATGTGGACATGGATACCGATGTGGAAGGCGGAGCAACCGATCCGACCCTACTCCCCTTCGGATATTGGGGTCCACCCCGCTTTAGGAACCTCGCCGCGACGTCTAAGGCAGTTACGGGTCAAATGATTTTTGCCCCCTCTAGTGTCGTAAGTGGCACCACGGGAACCGGCACTGATGGAAGCGCCCTGTTCATGGGAAGCGTTGTTCTGACTGGCGCACTGGCATGGCCAACGCCCCGTCTGCGCCTCTCGGCTTCTGACGGCGGCTTATCGGTTCCCACCGATGCCTATTGGGGAATGCAGACTACTCGTAGTCGTACAAGCACCACTTCTGATCCTAGCGTAGCGGATAGTTTAAGAAAGCTTTGGTCCGAATCGGTTAGCGATCCGGTTGTTAACACTACATCACCAAATGCCGGCACAGCCACCCAAAAAGGTGCTTATGTTTTCTCTTTGGATGACGTTGTATCGGGATCTGATGGGACCTATTATTATGGTTCAGGCTCTCGCGCCGCTGGAATTTCCGCAACATCTGCATCGATAGCAGACTTGTTGAATGCTGACTATAACCGCTTTACGGCTCCTTTCTGGGGAGGCGCAGATGGCTTTAACATCTTACGCCCCGATCCCCTTTATAACGCCGGTATCCCTGGTGCAGGCGGTTCGGGCACAGGAAATGCCACCAACCAGAACAGTATGGAATACTATACTTACAAGCGCGCCGTCGATACAGTGGCAGATCCGGAAATGTTGGACATGAACTTGTTAGCAGTCCCCGGACTTACGCAAGATGCACTCACGCAGCACATGATTAACGTCTGTGAAGAGCGTGCAGATGCTATGGCACTCATTGACCTGCCGAGTATTTATATTCCGCCTCACGAGGCACGCAAGACCACCAAGAAGGCACGTATTGGAACTACTCCAATTCAAGCTGCGAATACCCTTCGCGCTCGCCGAGTGGATTCGAGCTACGGCGCAACCTTCTATCCTTGGGTCCAGACCCGAGATGAAGAAACAGGCGTCCTGGTTTGGGTACCGCCCTCTGTGGCCATGATGGGAGTTTTGGCTTCCTCGCAGGCTAAGTCGGATCTTTGGTTTGCTCCCGCCGGTTTCAATCGCGGCGGATTGAGTGATGGAGCCGCAGGCATTCCTGTCACGGCTGTCTCTGAAAGATTAACCTCGAAAGAACGCGATACTCTTTACGAAGCTCGTATCAATCCTATTGCCTCTTTCCCATCTAGTGGGATTGTGGTATTCGGACAGAAGACCTTGCAAGAGCGTCAGTCTGCTCTGGATAGAATTAACGTGAGAAGGTTAGTAATTTACCTGAAGAAGCAGATTTCCATTCTGTCGACACAGATTTTGTTCGAACAAAATGTGGAGTCTACGTGGGCTCGCTTCAGGGGCTTGATTTCTCCCTTCCTCGATAACGTACTCACCCGATATGGTATCACCGAATATCGATTGATTTTGGATGAGTCCACTACAACTGCCGACTTGATTGACCAAAACGTCTTGTATGCCAAGATTATGGTTAAGCCAGCGCGCGCAATTGAATACATTGCAATCGACTTTGTGATTGCATCAACAGGAGCATCTTTCGACGATTAAAAGAAGTGGGGATTTTTTCCCCGCCTACTATTTAATTTTGAAACGTTTACACAGGAGTAATTAAACAATGGCATTTTGGAGCGACAACTTCTCCGCAGAGAATAGCGGACTTAAAGATCCTAAAAGAAAATTTAGATTTATAGTGCGTATTACTGGTCTCGATGAGACTAATGTGTGGTGGGCAAAGACGGCAGCTAAGCCTTCCTTTACTATTGCTGCAGCCGAACACAAGTATCTAAACCATACGTTTTATTATCCTGGCTCTGTCACATGGAACGACGTTGCCATTACCATGGTCGACCCTCAAGAACCAGACGTCGCCCATGATTTTTCCAGCCTTATCGAAGCGGGCGGATATCATCCCCCCACTACAGCCACTGACTTGTCTACTATGACCAAGGCTTCTGCCGCGGCATCTCTCGGGCAAGTAACCGTAACTGCGCTGGATGGCGATGGAAAGGGTATTGAGACCTGGACCTTGAACAACGCGTTCATTACAGACTTGAAGTTTGGTGATTTAGAATACGGCGGTGATGACTTGACTGAAGTAAGTGTCACCCTCAAGTATGACTGGGCTACTCTTTCTGATGCTCAAGGCGGAGTTTTCGGCAACGGCAAGGCTTCAGGAGCCACCGAAGGCGCCGGCGCTGCATGAGAAACCCTCGGCACCAACTAAACCATATATTACAAAGACTTAAAAAAAGAGGTGAATATTGTCACGAAATAAAGATCGCTTAGGCATGGGCGACACCACGCCAGAATCTAGTGGTCCTCCTCCTCAAGTGATGCAACAAGATAACACGGATTTTTCCTTTGTTGTGCCGACTGAGTTTGTAGAGCTTCCTTCGCAAGGAAAGCATTACCAAGAAGGACACGCGCTCCATAATGAAGGGAGCATTGAGATTCGACACATGACAGCCAAGGAAGAGGACCTTCTTACGTCCCGGACTTTGCTTAAAAAGGGCATCGCCATCGAACGATTGCTCAGAAACATTATAGTAAATCGGAGTATTAACCCCGACTCGCTCTTAGTAGGAGATCGGAATGCGATCATTATCGCAGCCCGCACTTCTGGCTACGGCAACGTTTATACGACTCAAGTTACATGTCCCGCATGTAACGAGACTCAAGATTATTCATTTGATCTTAATGAGGCAACCGTATATGCGGGCGAAGACGCTGCCGACATGGATGTGACGGTAAACGACGACGGAACCTACGACGTATGGCTCCCCCGTCTCAAGGCTACGGTTACGTTTCGTCTGTTAACTGGGTACGATGAGAAGAAACTTCTCGGCAACACCAAGAAGTCGCGCACGCAGCTTGTTGACAAGGCAATTACTACTCAATTAAGCAATATGATTGTAGGGTGTAATGGGGTGAGCGACCCCACCGTTTTGAAACAATTAGCCCAGAATATGCCTTCGGCGGATGCGCGCTATTTGCGCCGAGCTTATAAATTAGCAGCCCCCAACATTGACTTGACACAAATGTTTGTGTGTGATGAGTGTGGGCACGATCAAGACATGGAGGTTCCGCTAACCGCGGACTTTTTTTGGCCTGACCAGTGATTATATGGAGAACGTGTATGAGCAGTTCTTCTTCTTAAAATATTCTGGTGGGTGGTCGTTTACTGAAGCTTATAATTTGCCGGTCGGACTACGCCAGTGGTTTGTGGAGAGACTCGTCAAACAACTGGAAGCCGAGAAGGAAGCTATTGATAAAGCTTCGCAAGGAGGAGGCTCCAATTCTTCCACTCAGACCCTCACATCAACCAATCAACCAAAGCCTCCACCACAAATGAGACGAACTTCTGGACAGGGTAAGTAATAAGCCCTGTCTTTTTTTATGGAAAACTATTTACTTGAGTAACGCCATTCTGCGGCACCATAGGAAAATTGTAACATGGCAGACTCACCAGAGATTGCAGATCTTAAGAAAGCGCTAGGCATTCGAAAAGAAATTAACAAGACCGTCCGTGAGATGAAGGAGGATATTGCCAAGGCTGTGGCTGAAGGGGAGGCCGATCTCGTGAAACAACTGCGAGAACGGCTCAGTTTGTACCATGAGCAAGTCGCTGCCATGGAGAAAACAATTACGCAGCAAAAAGAGATCATCGCATATGAGAACCAACGAACTCACAGCATAGAAGCGTGGCGCCAACTCCACCACCAAGCTATAGACGCTATCGAGCTAGAACTGGATCTCTTAGAGAAAAGACACTTAGCTGAAGAAACTAGTGTTGAGGAATATCTCAATGCAGTTCGCGTCTTAAATAGACAGAAAGCTGTTCAAGAAGAATTGCGAGACGAACAAGAAAAGTATACCATTGGGGTAAGAGAGTCAGTTGATGCCGCCAAAGACCTAGGAACCCAACTTGGTAATATTATGTCAGCCTATGGCGCTAATCAAATATTCAATTATGACAATATACTTAAATGGTCTAAAGCCATGTTCAGCGCTAAAGCGGGCGTTATCGGAATGCTCTCTTCTTTGGCCAGCGCAGGGTTAAAAGCTTTTGTAGATTCAGTTATTAGTCTCGCGTTAGCTTTGGATCAATCTGAAAGCGCCTTCCGCCGCACCACCGGCGCATCTGCTGACATGGCGCGCGAGATGACAAATTCTTACGAGACAGTTCGCGAAAGCACAGTATCGTTGGAACAAAACCAAGAAGCTTGGGGTGCCCTCTATACGACCTATACTGATTTTACAATGATCAGCCAGGAAGCCCGCAAAGAAATTGGACAAACCACTGCCGTGCTGACTCAGTTGGGAGTTAATGCTGCTGACTCCGCCAAAGGCATGCAAGTGGCCGATAAAATGATGGGGCAAACGGGTACCTCCGCTGCAGCCACACTTCGCGATCTCAGTTCCTTAGCGGAGAATATTGGAGTAGCCCCCGGACAGCTTATTGCGCAGTATGGACAAATTGGGCCGAGCCTCTCCAAACTAGGTGCGGACGGAAGCAAGGCTTTTAAAGAATTAGCGAGAGTATCCAAGATTACCGGTCTGGAAATGCAGAAGCTCTTGAACATGACAGACAAGTTTGATACTTTCGAAGGCGCGGCTACTTCTGCTGGAAAGCTTAATGCTGCGTTAGGTGGCAACTTTGTAAATGCGATGGATCTCATGATGGCTACAGATCCCGCAGAAAGATTTGGAATGATTCGAGGCGCCCTTGATGAAGCAGGGCTATCTTTCGATGACATGTCCTACTACCAACGAAAGTTTTATGCTGACAGCTTAGGCTTGGATTCAGTAGGTGATTTGGCTCTCATGATGTCAGGCAATATGGAAGCGCTTGGAGCAGAAACCGAAAAAACCAGTGCGGATTATGAAGATGCCGCCGCAAGAGCAGCCGAGATGGCAAGCGTCCAGGAAAGCCTGAAGGCAGTGATGCAATCATTAATTCCCGTCATACAACCTTTATTAGGCTTCTTGCAAGGCTTAGGGAATTGGATGTCCCAACACATCGACACGATTCAATTTGTAGTGAAATGGGTAGGCTTGGCTGTATTAGCATATAAAGGTTGGAAGGTAGCGACGATGCTTTATGAGAAAGCACTAAAGACGCTCGCAATGACTCAAATTAGCGAACTCGGTGTTTCCATGCAACTTCACGCTGAAGCTCTCAGGTCGTGGCTCCTAGCTAAAAAACGATTGATTCTTGACAAAGCCGAGACCGTTCAACTCGGAATTATGATCGGACTGGACAAAGCCAAAGCGGTCACCACCGGCGCCCTGACAGCAGCCAAGAACGCACTAACTGCGGCTCAAAATTTGTGGACGGCCTCTGCCACTAGAGCAACCGTCATTGCTGCAGCCCAGAAGGTGTGGTCGATTATTATGATTCCTCTTACGTGGGGGTTGGCTGCAGCACAGGGGGCGTTGGCTGGAGCTTCTGCAGCTAATGTAATACAATGGGTGCTCCTCGCCGCCGCAATTGGACTTGTGGCATATGCCCTATTAGCTTCTATTCACTCTCCTCCGCTTTATATAGCAATCCCCTTAGTGGCCGCTGGACTTTGGCTGATGTCTTTCGCCTTAGCCGCTATCAGTGGACCTGCCGGCGCGGCCGCAATTCCTCTTATTTTAGTGGGGTTTGGACTTGTACAAATCGCCGCAGCCGTATTCATCGTTGCTGTTGGCATTGGGTTGATGGCTGCAGGATTCGCTTTAATGTTTGCAGCCCTTGAGGTAGATAAGATAAAGGCGTTTACGGGCATGATTGCCACCCTCGCACTAGCGGCCCTTTTCTTGCCCTATGCAGCCATAGGGATGTTCGCTTTGGGCATCGGATTGCTCTCTGTAGCCTTCGCATTAAAGTTTATTGCCACCAAAGATCTTGAAGCTATTGCTCTTTTCACTGAATCATTAGCAAGCATTCAATCGGGACAGCTATTAGAAACTGCCAAGGCTATTAAACAAGTAGCCAAGGCAATGGATGATATTCCTGACAAGAAGGCATTCACCTTCACCACCATATTGCAGCGCGTGGAGGCATCGGCTAATGCGATATCGCGCGCAGGAGGTGCCCAAGCATATGGACAAGCTACAGGCGGCGCCCGCAGCGGTGGTGGTGGTGGCGGAGCAGCGCCGGCTGCAGCAGCACCGGCAACCAACCAACAAGTGACAGTTAAGCTTGAATTAGATGGTAAGCTTTTGGAAGAGAAAGTACTTAATATAGTGGACGGCAAGTTTGCCGAAGCATCATAAAGGATAATAATACACATGTCAGATCCATTGAAGCCATGGAAATTTAAGACGGGACCACATGCAATCAATTCTAATATCTTTGATGTAAATAAATTAGATTCAACGAATAACTTTGCAGATGGTGCGGACGCATTAGCTAATAAAGGAATGGTGGTAACGATTACTCATGTTCCGAGTGGGCGTTCTATATATTTCAAAGCTTTTATAATGTCCTATAATGAAACTTTTTCGCCGGACTGGTCATCGGAAACGGTTTATGGACGTGCCGATCCGATTTATCAATTTAAAACTACTACTCGGAATATTACGGTCGGACTCGCTATTCCCGCCGCTTCTGAAAGCGAGGCTTTCGAGAATCTGGCCAAAGTTCAAGCACTCACGCAATTTTTATATCCTAACTATAGCCAAGCCGGTGTAGCTACCACCATCTCTCAATCTCCTTTGCTTCGCTTGGGACTAATGAACCTAGCTAGAAGTCAAAAAGCGTGGTCGCCCAAGCT
>Ga0208011_1000736_pt1 | contig 12134 bp, 5 predicted proteins | sample 7_EtaG_FD_184080 | JGI IMG/M metagenome (GOLD analysis project Ga0208011, IMG submission 184080) | Marine viral communities from the Subarctic Pacific Ocean - 7_ETSP_OMZ_AT15161 metaG (SPAdes) (version 2) | ecosystem: Environmental > Aquatic > Marine > Oceanic | place: Pacific Ocean | collected... | reverse complement strand
TTACTTCATCTAATGGTAGTAAAACCGAGAATATCACTGGCATGGTGCAAAAGATTGATTACTTTGAGACTTTTGCAGCTCCTACTGTTGCTGCTGAAATGACAGTTGTTGATAATGCTAAAAATATTATTTCATCTCTTCCTATTCAGGGATTGGAAAATATATCAATTAAAATATCGGTTGGTGATAGTGAATATGTTTATAATTTTAAAGTTTTTAAAATTTATTCTAGGTTTAGTACTGATAGAATGCAGACATATAAGTTGGGTTTAATTTCTCATGAAGCATTATTAAATGAAACTACTAAAGTTGGTAAGCAATTGAAAGGTTATCCTCATGAGATTGTTGAGGAGGTGTTGAAGGAGCATATTGGAACAGAAAAGAATATAAGTGTTGAAGAGTCTTGTAATAGTACAGTATTTTTTCCAGGAAGAAAATCCCCATTTGCTATTATAGATTCACTTACAATTAGATCTATTCCTCAATCAGGTAAGTCTGCTATTAATAAGAATAATAAGAGTAATTCTTTGGGTGGTGCTAATACCAAACCACCAAAAGGTGGTGCTGGTAAGAAGACTTCGGAGTATGAGAGTAAATTATCAGGTACTGCTGGTTATATTTTTTATGAAAATATTAGTGGATATCATTATAATTCTATTGATAAATTGAATGATCCAACTGGAAATCCACCTGTTAAAGAATATATTCAAGAGAATGCTGAGATTGGTAGTGAAGATACTAGAATTAAAATTTTAGATATTGATTTTGTTAATGAGATTGATGTGATGAGTAAGTTGAGAATGGGTACATTCTCTTCAATGGTGTGTTTTTATAATATTAGTACAGGTGCTTATGATGAGACATCATATACATTAACAGACTCATTCAAAGCAATGAATCATTTGGGTGAACAAGATGGAGTTCCTACTGGACAGGCAGAACTAGCAGAACATCCCACAAGAATTATGTCTATATTAATAGATCATGAGACATGGAATCCTGATAATGAAATTGCATCACCAGAGCAGAAGGATGGTGGTAGTACTAAGCAAAGTAAAGGTGAAATTATTACTGATTCTCAGAAGCATTATGTTGTGCAATCTGTAGCACGTCAGAATTCTCTTCAGAATCAAAAGGTTATAATGAAAGTACCAATTAATCCTGCTTTGGAGATAGGACAAACAGTGAAGATATTGATACCAAATATGGTTCCCGGAGCACATAAGGATGAGGATATATATGATCCTGAACACAGTGGTGTGTATTTAATTTCACAACTCACACATACTTTTGATTCTTTCAAAGAGGTTGGTTGTAGTACGCTAACAATAATTAGAGATACCTATGGTATGAAGAAATCTGGTGCACAAGTAACTAAAGCATCTTCAGATCCTGGTATTTAAGTAGATAAATACAATATATTTGTAGTTTAGTATGGATCCCGTTTTATCATCAGTATTACAAACTAATCGGATTGGATCTGATGGATTCGTTTGGTGGATCGGTCAGATCGAATCTAGTAGTGATGGTGACAAAAAGCATGGTGGAAGATTTCGTGTAAGAATTGTAGGTGAGCATTTAAAGAGTTGTGATGTAACTCCAACTGAGGAATTGCCATGGGCACAGTCCATGATGCCGTTAACACATCCATATTCTGATGGTGGTACGACAGGTGGTAGTGTTAATCTTCAACCTGGTAATTGGGTTCTTGGATTCTTTTTAGATCCTGTTGAGAAACAGAAACCAATGATTATGGGATCTATTGCCCATACACCTGGTTCAACTGTTGTTAAGAATGAAGATCCTACACCAGGAGAAGATGGATGTAAATCATTTACTACTTTTACACAACCTAATGTTAAACCAACACATCATGAGCGTGGGGGTGAATCAAACCAGGTAGATGAGGATACTGGTGCTAATACTGAAGGTGGTACAACCACATCTTCAACTGCTCATCTAGAGGATAAGGCTCCAGCAGCATTACTAGCAGCAACGGAGGCCAATTCAGAGACAAATACAGGTGGAACTAAAGTATGTGTCACAGTTGCTAACCCCAAGTGTGGAACTGAAGGCAAATTTGATAAGTCATTGAAGAATATTATATCAGAGATGCTTGCTGCTAATAGTGGTTCATCTTCTACTGTTGGTAATAACTTTGTGAGTGGTGCTAATGGTTTTCTATATGATCAAACGAGTATTGCTAGGTATCATATAGGTAGAGTGAATCGTTTAGTCACTTCTTTGATGGGAAGAGTGCAATCTGAGATGATTAAGTATATTCGTATGGGGATTGAGTGGATTGTTAAGACAGTTCTTGGTCTGAATGTACCAGAAGAAAAGGCAAAGCAAGTACCTTTAGATCCTGAGGCAACGCATGAGAAAACAAGACCAGAAGGTAATATTTTAAAGAGAGTTAAGAAGACATTAGATAAATTACTTGAATCGTTAGGATGTTCTATTGAGGATATAATTCAACAACTTACTGAATGGTTGACTGATTTATTATTCAATTATCTTATGGAAGTATTTTCCCCTGCTGTTTGTTTTATTACTGATTTAGTAGAGGGTGTTCTTAATCATATCATGGGTCTTATTGATGGTTTGATTAATATGGTTCTTGGACCATTGGAAGCTATTATGTCTATTATTGGTGGTGCTGGTGGTATAATAGGTAATGTGTTTAGTAGTGTTATGTCGTTCCTTGGTATTACATGTAGTGGTCCTGATGCTGAGTGTAAGGAAAATGTATGTGTGTGTAATGATGGTTCTTCATGTGAAGATGAGGAAGAGGAAGAGGATAAGAAACCTGACTGGTTAGATAAACTTATAGGTGAGATTGAAGAAGGTGATACTGGAGATAGATTTGTTTGTGATGATGCTAAAGATTATCTTGACGAAAAGAATACTAATATTACTTTCGTTGGTGGTGTTCCACAGGCTCCATTACCTACGATACCTACTAGGGGATCTACACCACCAGGATCTATAGGTAATGTTCCTACACCTGATTCATTCTTCCCACCAACTGCTGTTGATCCTGCGAATGATCCATCCATTACTCCACCAATGCCTGATGAGGATGATCCTGATGATATAATTGATGCGGTTAATGATTATATGGATGATATCGCTTCTGGTGGAGATGGTACAGGTAATGGTACAGGTGATGGAAGTTTTGAAGATGGGTATGATGATGGTACTAGTACTGATGAAGATGATTTACCTGAACTTCCTATAGATGTAAATGGAAATAAGTATTATAGTGTTGTTGCTGATCCAGATTATGTTTATGATACAGAGACAATTACATTTACTGTATATACATCTAATGTTCCTGAGCATCATCAGTTAAATTATACATTATCAGGAACTACTATAACAGAAGATACTCTTGCTCCTGGAGATCCTAATCAAGATGACGATAATAATGCATTAACAGGAACGTTTGGTGTTATTAAGAAAACTGTAGTCACTGATCAAAGAGTTAATTCTGAGGGGGTATTTGAGGATGTAGATATTGTTATTGGAGCAACACCAATACAAGTGACAATTGCTGATGATGCACAAACATTAGCACAACAGAAGATGAAGTTTACTTTACATGAGACAGTATCAGGAATTGTTCCTCTTAATGGATTTACTATTAGTCAATCTGGTACTGGGTATAGTGTTGCAGATGCTTATTTGACAACCACTACTGGTAGTGGTGTGGGATTAACAATTAATGTAACAGAGGTAGATGCTGATGGTAAAATAACAGGTGCTACTATTGATGCACCTGGTTTTGGATATCTTATTGGAGAGACAGTTTCTATTTCTGGTGGTAACGATGATTCTGTTATTACTATTGATGCAATTGATAGTGTCATGGCAGAACATGCAAACACAGAGATAACTATTGCTGGTAACATGGATTCATTACTATATCCAGATGGAGTATCTACTAGTACTTTAGTTAATTATCAAGTATCTGCAGATAAGAGCAAATATAATGAAGGTGAAGATGTAGTGATGACTATTAATACACAGAATGTACCTGATGGTACTAAGGGTGAATATTTAATATATGGTGATGTTACTGCTAATGATCTTGTGCAAGATAGTTTGAGTGGTAAATTTGTTGTTCGTAATAATACTGCTGTTGTTACTATTGGTTTGTTGGATGATTTGGATGATGAGAATGATGAGAGTCTTTACTTTACTATTGTTGGTTATGATGCAACTGAAGTAGTAACTATTAATGGTACATATGTTGCTCCAACAATTTCTACAGAACCTGATCCTCCTGCCCTAGATAGACCTACTGCAGGAGATCCTATTACAGATCCTCGTGGATCAATCATAAGTATACCTATTGACAATAAAGGTGATCCATATTATGAACCACCTAAGGTTCTTATTACTGGTGCTGGTTATGGTGCTACTGGTATTGCTTTATTGGATGCGTCTGGGTATGTATCTGAAATTAGAGTAACGAGGGGTGGACTTAATTATAAAGAGAACCTTCCGAGTAGTAGTGATGTTAGGTGTATTATTGATTCCTTTACTATGATTGCACCAGGCATTAGATATGAAACTGTTCCGAAAGTATATGTTGATGGTGAGACTGGTGTTGCTAAGGCAGTGATTGATAATCGTGGTATGGTGGTGAGTGTTCAAATATTAGATAGAACAATAATATATGATCATACACCAAAAATTGTTATTGTTGGTGGTGGTGGAATGGGGGCATTTGCAATGCCGAGTATGGTTTGTTTGTCTGAGGAAGATCTTGAAGCGGCTAAGTACGTTAAGATTGGTACTGGCAAATATATTGATTGTCCTTAGGAGGTAATTTAAAATGACATTTGGAATGAATGATAGAGAACGTGTCCACGCTGGACTTCCTCGCAATGGTACAACAGGACAAAACGCAAGAACTTTTCATCCTAAAAAGACTAGTGGACCTGCAAAAGAACCAAAGGGTGGGAGAAAGACTGAGGATGGAGCAGTTTGTGAAAGTACACCAAATAATTTTCTTACTTATGGTGATTGGATGGGATTATGTTGGATGGGTGAGAATGGTCAGACTGGAGGTTATCTTATAGGTGATGGTTCAAAGACTTTCCTTATGGATTCATTGAATAATATCACCTTTGCTACTGGTAGAGTACCTGATGGTAGTCCTGGTAGTGGTGTTTTTACTACCACCAGTGCTGATCATATAGTTAAAACTGGTACATATCATTTACACGCAAAGGGACCACAAGATTCCACAAGAAAAGCGAGTGATAAAGCAAAAAGTGGTGAAAATACTAAGGATAAGTCTGCAATCTCATTATATGGGGAAGGTGAAATTGCTATAGAATCTACAGGTGATGATGTTGGTATAAAAGGTGATAATATTGTTATTAATGCTGTCAAGACTCTTACTTTAAAAGCTGGTGAAGCAATTAATATTGAGTGTGGTGATGGTAATGGTAAGACTAGTCTTCATACTGGAGATTATAATATAAACACTGCTTTTATTAATGAAACAGTTACTGGCGGTAAGCATACTGATGGTGCTGGTGAAGTATGTACAAATCAAATCTTACCTGGATCTAAAGTAACTACCATGTCATTTGGTAGTTTTAACCATGTGATGCTGGGGAATTACAGTCTTGGTTTGCCGCTTGGTCATTATAATGTTTGGACTGGAGCGAATATAAATTTCCAAACTATGTTGGGTGGTTTTGGGTTTAGAACTCTTATTGGTGATTGGAAAGAACAGATTAATGGGCAAAAAGTGAATAGAGTAATGGGTATACCCTTTAAAGGGTCCATACCAAATCCAGGAGCATGGACTATTCATGCTGGACCAGGAAAAGCTAGTGTTATTATTACTGGCACAAATAGTTTCTGGTCTACTTTTGGTGTTGGTGTAAGTTTTCTTACAACTGCTGGGTTGGTTAACGTTAATGTTGGTGGTATTGTTAGTGTTAATGCAGTCACAATTTTCTTAAACTAATTTCACTTTTTGATTACATGAATTCGGCAAAATAATCGCCGTGTGTTTTTCCTCAAAAAAGTCGATCTTAACAAAATAGTGTTATTCGTGTAAAATAAATACTGTTTGAAACGTAGAATGAATTTAATGACTACCATTAAGCACGACTTAGACCATGAAGTTTACATCGAACCAGATGGTAAAGAACATATCAATCATGGTATGCTGGAGTATACTGAAGAAGATCTAAAAACTTCTCATGCTTATTATGATGAGTATCATAGGAATGATGAGGTAAATAAGAATGAAGGTAAAATCAATGATTTTCATACAAGGCACGAAGATTCAAAATTAGAAGTGTATTGTGAGAATCATCCTGATGCATTTGAATGTAGGGTTTACGACGAGTGATCTAAATAAAGTATAATGGATTGATTGATGGATTATAAACTTTCGCAACGATATTCTTTTTATATGGGTAATGTGGTTAGAATGTATTTTATCCAAGATGTGCCATATACTTTTGATGAATTACCGTCAATTATACAGGAACACCCTTCCATTCAGGTCGAAGCAATGGAGGGGAGGGATTATACAGATGAAGATTTGTGGAGATGGAATTCGTATTTAATGGAAGAAGAATGTCATCCTTTGGCATTTGAGATTCCTGTTAATGATCCTGAATTATTACCTAAAGATGATTGATAAGTTTAATGAATGGTTTGAAGGAAAATGGGAGAATAAAGTACAGGCGTTCTCGTTTCCTGCAAAATATGCGATGGTGCAATTAGAACATAGGAAAGTGGGAAAATATTTTTATTGTGAACAGGCATATAATTATAAATTATATGATCCTTATCGGACATTTGTGATAGAACCATTTGAAGATAATGGTTGTATTAGGATCAAGAATTATGATTTTCCAAAGAATATACATAAAGGTTTTCATAATCTCGATTTGCTTGAAAATGCCTTGACACATAAGAAAGGATGTGATAGTATACTGAAGTACACAGGAGAGAAATTTGAGGGGGGTATTGCTGGATGTGAGTGTCGTGTTGATTGGAATGATAAAGTTACATATATGTTATCTGAGGTTTTTTTGAGTAGTAGATCTTATCATGTTGTTGATAGGGGATATCTTTTGGATACTACAGAACAAGTATGGGGGGGAAAATTCGGAAAATTTGAATTTAATAAATTAACGCCACAATAGCATAACGATAATGCAACCCACTTGTAATGGGTAGACTGTAGGTTTGAATCCTACTTGTGGCATCACGCAGGCCTCCCATCATTTTTATGCGGATATAGTTTAGAGGTAAAACTAAAGGTTTCCAACCTTTCGTCGTCGGTTCGATTCCGTCTATCCGCTCCAATCCCCTGTAGCTCAATCAGGCAGAGCGCCAAACTGTTAATTTGGATGTTACTGGTTCGATTCCAGTCGGGGGAGTTTAACTCAATTTTAATGTATAAATACAACCAGTAGAAGTAGCACGGTTCGGTTAGTTATGCCATTAACAAGACTTGATAACTTATATTCAAGTAAAACAGGTAAGTATCTATACGTTTCGCCGGATGATTTTAATGCAACAGACGAGTTAGATAATAGAGGTAATAGTCCTCTCCGTCCGTTCAAGACAATTCAGAGGGCATTTATAGAGGTTTCACGTTATTCTTATCTACCTGGTAAGGATAATGATAGGTTTGACCAGTTTAGCGTTATGCTGATGCCTGGTAACCACTATATTGATAACCGTCCTGGTCTGGTTGATGCTGCTAATCCAGAAGTTAGATTTTTTGATGCTGCTAACTTAATTGATGCAAATAGGCAAGCAATTGTTGATCGTGCTGCTGCTGATATTGCTACTAACCACCCCGATTTTTATTATCCTAACGACAGTCAAACACAGGATTATTCACGATTCAAGGATGCTTTTAGATTACTTCAACTGAATCGTCAAGAAATTATTGATACATCATGGACTAAAACTCTTACTCAGTATGCTAATCATGGATCATATGAGGAAACGTGTAAGAGGGATTTAGGTCTATTCATTGATTCTCTAGCACTGGACGTTGCTCAGGCAGATGGTAATCAATATACACGTAAATTTTTAAAAACCTTCTTTAATGAAGCAGGTACATCGTGGTTAAATGATAGTTTAAATGGTGAGCAAGCAGAAGCAAATTATGCTTTTGAGCAAGCAAGGGATCAGATGTTTCTTGCTATTTCTAACCAATTATCAGTACAAGATTTAACAATTACTGCTGATAATGCTCCTGGTTCTGATTATGGTACAGCAACACAGAGTTGGAAACCTACTGGTGCTACTTATTCTCCTTCTAATGGTGAACTTGTATTAGAAATTGCAGATCATGGGTTATCAATTGGTGATCATATTAATATTGCTTCTGGAAGTTTAGTATTCAGTTGTAATTCTGATTCTAATGCTACTGATCATGCATATCCACGTGCAAATGATCCTGCTGCTGGTAAATACCTTGAAATTACTCATGTAGCAACAGATTTTATTACAGTTGATGTTGGACAGTCTCCAATTGTTAATTACACTCCAACAGATGCGACATATGATCCTGCTACTGGTGATTTTGTCCTAACAATTGGTGTTCATAATCTTTCGTTGAATGAAACTGTTAAGATTGCCGATAGTTCTATCACAATGACATGTGATATGGATGGTAATATCACAGACCATGTATATCCTCGTATTGGTGACCCTGCACGTAATGCTGCTCTATCTATTAGTAATGTTGGTTCAACTCATACTCCGATAGCAGGAACAGAATATAATTCATTAACTGGTATTTTAACCTTAAGTATTGATAATCACACATTTGTTGATGGTGATCAAGTCAAACTTGCTGATGGTGCTGTTACATTCTCTTGTGATAAAGATGATAATGCTACGGATCATTCATATCCTAGAATAACTGATCCTGCTTCTAATAATTGGTTGACGGTTTCAAATGCTCAACCTAATGGAACGGGTGGAACAGTATTTAATGTTAATGTTGGTTTATCTCCTGATGTACCATATAATGTCAGTGCTGCTACTTATATTCCTACAACAGGACTTTTAACATTAGATATTGGTAACCATAACTTCAGTGGTGAAACATCTCGTACAGCAACTACTGCTACATATACTCCTTCTACTGGAGTAATGCAACTTACTATCCCCGATCATAACTATATTCGTGGGGATAGGATTAAGATTTTAGATAATTCTTTGGTCTTTACTTGTGACCAAGATCGTAATAATACAGAACACGCATATCCTCGTTCAACTGATCCTTATAGTGGTAAGTGGTTACCTGTTACTAATCTCACCAATGATACTGTTGATGTTCATGTTGGTGCAACTACTGGAGTAAATTATACTCCTACTGATGCTGATTATAACCCTGCTAATGGTAACCTGGTTCTGACAATTGGAAACCATACATTAAATGCAGGCAGGACACTGAAACTGGCAACAGGATCATTGATCTTTACCTGTGCTATGGATGACCATTTCACAGAGCATACTTATCCTAGAGCAACAGATCCAGTATATGATAAGCCTATTACAATTGCTAGTGTTGGTTCTACATCACATGAAGTAACAGGTGCTGATTATTCTCCTACAACTGGTGTACTAACTCTTACAGTACCAACATTAACCATTTCTGATGGTGAAAGAATTCAACTTGATGATAATTCTCTAACATTTACTTGTGCTAAGGATAATAATTCCACACCACATACATATCCACGTTCTACTGATGATGCTAGTACTAAGTGGTTGGAAGTTTCCAATGTAAATGCTGCAGCAAATACTTTTGACGTTAACGTTAGCATTTCACCTGATACAACAGCACATTTATTTGTATCTGCTACTGCTACTGGTCTTAAGCACCAGGATGGAACCATTACTTTAAATGTTGGTGTAACTGGTAATGTAGATTATGATGTATCTGGTGCCACATTTACTCCTACTACAGGTGAGATGGTTCTTACCCTTAGTGATTCACATACTATCAGGCAAGGAAGTAATATTCGTCTGAAAGAAGAAAGTTTAATATTTACTTGTGCTCAAGATAGTCATGGTTCAGATCATGCTTATCCTAGAACAACAATTGAGAATCATACTGCTGCTGATGCTGGCACATCTTATGATGGTAATACTGGTGTTCTGACTATCCAAACCACTGCTGCTCATGGAATGAGGACTGGTGATTGGGTTAAGATTGCTGATAATTCATTGACATTTACATGTGCAATGGATGGCAGTACTGCATCACCTAAGACATATCCACGTGCTACTGATCCTATTAGTGGAAAATGGTTAAAAATTGATAACGCTACTGTTAATACATTCACCATTCAGGTTGGTAGTACACCACTTGTGAATCATAATGTAACTGATGCTACTTATGATCAAGTAACTGGTGTTATGGTGTTGACCATTGGTGCTAATCATGGTCTACAAGCAAATACTTCTATTAAATTAGCAGATAATGCATTAACATTCACTTGCGATAAAGATAATAATGCTACTGATCATACATATCCACGAAATGATGGTACTCATGATACTGTAGCATCCAATACTGCTATTAATATTGATGCGGTTGATCAAGTAGCAGGAACGATTACTATTAATGTCGGTGCAGCAGCTGCTAATGATCAATATGACCATAGCTTCAAAGAAGCTATTGCTGGTGCTGTAATTGCTGGTGGTGCATATCAGCATACATGTACTACTGCAGTAACTGATGGTATTAGTCAGAAAAAGGATAGATCATTTGATTCTTCTGTTGAAGTTACTAATGTTGGATCAACTAATCTTCAACCATTAGTTGGTACAGGATATACACCAGCAAATGGTATTTTAAGAATTAAGTGTGATAATCATGGTGTTGTTAATGGCGATAGAGTCAAATTAAAGACAGATGGTATTACCTTTACATGCGATAAAGATAATCATCAGACAGATCATACTTATCCAAGAATAACTGATCCTGTTGCTGGTGATTGGTTGTTGGTTTCTAACGCATCTACTGATTATTTTGATTTGTTTGTTGGTATCTCCAACTTAAATCTTTCTAGTCATATATTTGCGTCAGCAGATGCTGATGCTATTGCTCATCAGGATAAAACAATTACTATTAATGTTGGTATTTCTTCCGATGAATCTGCTCATACCTTCTCTACTACTGCAGGTAATGGTGATAATGCAGTAATTCTTGGTGGTAGTTATGACCATACTTTCAAATCTGCTAATGCTGATGCTGTAGTAACTGGTGGTGATTATGTACACACATGGGTTAGTTCTGTTAATAATGGTATTGTTAAATCTGGTGATAGTATTAAAATTGGTGCTAATACTTTAAAATTCACATGTGCATATAACGGACATAGCACCCAACATACTTATCCGAGACCAAAAGATCCAGCATACGAGACATTACTTCCTATTATTTCTTCTACTGCTACAGAAGTTGTAGTTGATATTGGTATTTCTCCAGATACATCTGCTCATATTTTTATTGGTGCTGAAGTGGGTGCTGTAACTTCCGGTGGCAATTATCCACACTCCTTCAAGAGTGCATTAGCAGATAGTGTTACAAAGCAAGATGGAACGATTACAGTTAATATTGGACAGACATCTACAGGTGCTGTTAATGTAACTGGTGCTACTTATGATGCAGCAAGTGGTCATATGGTTCTTGATGTTGGTGCTAATCATGGTATATTGCAAGGACAAAGTATCAAGTTAGCAGAAGAATCTATAAGCTTTAGTTGTACTTATGGTGCTGGTGTTCATACTTATGTTGGTGGTACAGTAAGTAATGCTATTACTGGTAACCAGAATGGTGTTCAATATGATGTAACTGATGCAACTTATGATTCAGCAACTGGTATATTAGTATTAACGACTCCTGCATCACAGACTTTAACTAATGCTAATTCGATTTTAATTTCTAATGATGCTTTAACCTTTACATGTGATGCTGATAATCATCAGACAAATCATACTTATCCTCGTGCTGGGGTAGATCCGTTCGCTGATAATGCAACAATTCAGATTGATACTGTTGATATTGGTGCCGGAACTATCACAGTTAATGTTGGAACAATTACTGCTGCATCACA
>Ga0208011_1000734_pt1 | contig 12146 bp, 18 predicted proteins | sample 7_EtaG_FD_184080 | JGI IMG/M metagenome (GOLD analysis project Ga0208011, IMG submission 184080) | Marine viral communities from the Subarctic Pacific Ocean - 7_ETSP_OMZ_AT15161 metaG (SPAdes) (version 2) | ecosystem: Environmental > Aquatic > Marine > Oceanic | place: Pacific Ocean | collected... | reverse complement strand
TTGGAAACTATTTAGAGTATATTTGGTACTCGGATGAGGCAAAAAAGGTATTTTTAGACAATGATTGATATTATTAGTCCCATGATTAAGCAATTTTTGCCTTTTGCCCAAGAACGAATGGGGTTCAAGGACCCACCCAAATTATTTTTACGTGGAGATGCCCAAAATGCTAATAACCCTCTCGGGAAAACAGCATTTTACGATCCACAAGCTAAAGCTGTAACTTTGTACATTACAGATAGGCACCCAAAGGACGTTATGCGCTCTTTATCACACGAATTAGTACATCATTCCCAAAACTGTCGCGGCGACTTTAACGACGTCGGAGAGATGGGCGAAGGATACGCCCAAAATGATGAACATTTACGTGAAATGGAGCGCGAAGCGTATGAAACGGGAAATATGTGCTTCCGAGATTGGGAAGACAGCATAAAAAGTACTATTTATTTTGAACAGCTACAAAAAGGAGCTAATAACACGATGTCTACTAAAGAATGGAAAAACGGAGAATTAACCACTCTCATCTCAGAAGCTTTTGGTTTTAAGTTTAATCTTGACCATCTTACTGAGGAACGAACTGGTTCAGGAATTGATCACGGTGGTGATGATGATGAAGAGGCCAAAGAAGAAACCGAAGGTAAGGCCGATAGCAAGCGCGAAGAAGAAGGTCTTGACGAAGAGCAGGGCTATAACGCGCGTCTTGATGACACCCTCGGTGCCAAACACGGCAAGAAATCACAATCTGAGAAAGATCGTGAGCACGAGAGTGAAGGCGAAGAAGAGGCACTTGGACATCACAAGTATGCCAGCGATAAGCAAATGAATGAAGATTCCGGAGAGGATGAGGCATGGCATGATTGGAAAAACGAGCATGCTGATGATGATCACATCCGCGAAATTGAGCATCACTTGCGCGCACTAAAGCATGATCGCGATCATGATCGTGACGACTCCGAATATGATGACGACAAGTACGAAGATGAGGGCTATGACCGTCATGATGAGTCCTTATCTGCGGCTCAGATTCAAGAAGTTGCTCGACGCGTCGTAGCACGACTGCGTAAGAAGTAGTTATCACCGTATTATTAACAAGGAACCATACTAATGTCTTTAAATAAAGATTGGAACAACTTTCTTATAGGAGAATCGCTTGATGAGCGTAATGTTTTTACGTATCTTCAAGGTTTACAAGAAATTCTCTCCACTATGAAGCCAAAATCAATGACAGAAGAGCGTCGGCTTGCTTTAGCACGTCAGCATCTGAAAGAAGCTCGCAGATCAGCGCGCAGAATGCAAAACGAACTCCAAGTTTTAGAAGAACGGCTTAATGTACTTGAAGAAAGCCTTAACGAGGGCTCATAATGGGTGGTGCAGCCGGACATATGGCTCATCCCTTCGATTTAGGGTGGGTAAATTCAGGAACTGACCTCTTAGATTTCTTTGAGAGGGCAAAAGTCTACGTTGAGAAGAAAGGCGCCGGCTCTGTTAAGATAGATGGGGTAAATGTATCATTTAAACTCGTTGGTGACGACGAAACTAAACAATTTGCAGTAGATCGAGGCTCTTTAAAACCAATTGACATCGAAGGCATTACGATGGACCGCGTTGATGACCGGTTTCCGGAAGGCCATGGCATGAGACCAGCTATACGGACCCTTTTGTCTATTTTAAATGCCGCTTTGCCCGATATTAAGGCAGAATTAGAAGATTTGGGCATGTGGGATGACCCTTCTCGGTTTTTAAACACGGAATATGTCGAAGGAACAACAAATGTCACCGAATATGACGAAAATTTCCTTGCAATTCATGGTCTAAGCCAATTTTACCACAAGATACACTCCAGAAATGGGTCAGAACGACCCGGAATGGAGCGCCCAGAGGGTGTAAAAGCACCCAGTGTTGAAGTACCTTATAACCCTAAAACAATGGAAAATTTAGTCAACAAACTCAACTTAGTGGCTAAAGAGTATGGGTTTCAGGTGTATGGTTCGGTACCAACCGAGAAAATCGATGAAATTGACTTTTCATCGACCTTATCACAGCCTTTTACCGTAAAAGTGTCCGATGACCGCGAAATAACGAAATCATTGCAGGAATGGCTCTCCGAGGCTTCTAATCCTCGCTATAATACTGTTAAGTTAAAGGATGGAAGTAGAACACACGCTCTTCATAAGCAACTATACATGAATATCTTGAATGGAGAGACCCCTATCGTTGATTTGATTGAAGATGCCGATGCGGAGGCTGCTATCTACGGCGCTGTGCTTATGCATGCGACCAGAGTGCTTGGAAACGATGTTATGAAGGCTTTAACAAGCCCCATGGGCGATGTAATGAACCATGAAGGTATTGTCATGCGAGATGAAAAGCTTTTCGGACCAAATCCCGTCAAAATCACCGGTGAGTTCATTGTTGGCAATCTTGGGGGTGGGTTCGGACAAGTTACCGAAGAAGAAGGTGATGTGAATGTTGATTTGGATGTTGTTGATAACGAAGACGCCGATCCTGTGGGTCAAAACGCTGGAGTTGAGAAAATTGCGCTTATTCCCGGTGCTTTTAAGCCTCCTCACCGCGGCCACTTAGGAATGGTCGAAGAATACGCTCAAAGAGCCGACAAGGTGGTTGTTTTGATTTCTTCCCCTCTTAAATCGGGTCGCAAGTTGCCCAATGGGCGCGAAATCACTGCGGAAGACTCTAAAAAGATCTGGGAGACTTTAGTTTCACATTTGCCCAACGTAGAAGTTCAAATATCCCCCCATGCGTCTCCAATTACAGCCACATATGATTTTGTCGGAAAAGATGGACCTTTGCAGCCGGGAACTGAAGTAATATTGGGCGTATGCAATAAAGGAAGCGATGTAGAGCGTTTTAGTCAAGCAGAAAAATATATGAAGGATGGAGTGGTGTTGATGCCTGTTCGCCAATGTGCTATTGATCCAATTTCTCATTCTACCTATTATATGGATATTTTAGGACAGTCTCCGCTAAAAGATCAAATGCCCAGCATGTCAGCCTCCGGAAAAGACCCTAGAGACTTTCATGCGTCAGATATGCGCTATTTATTGGGACAAGCCGAATCTGATGAAGAAGCTGTGGAATTGTTAGAAGATTTTACAGGGGAGGATAATATTTTTGATGTATTGGCAATTTTAGGATTAAATACTGGATTAAATGAATTAGCCGGAGGGAATGCCATGAGCGCCGGCGCAGTCGCAGGTGCCGTAGGCGCGCAGGGCGGACCATGGAAACGCGGCAATTTAGATCAGGAAAATGAAGAAGAGAAAAAACGCAGTAAGCTAAAGAAAGAAAATACAGATTTATCTATGGTTGATGAAATTATGCGACTATTTACGGAGAGAGGTATTGTGCGATGAACGCCAAACAAGAAGAAATCTTAAGAGAGAATATAAGACAACTTATCGATGTTGTCAAGCAAAAAAGAACAATTAATGAACAAAATTTGATGTTAGAAGAAGATCGATTGCGAAATATCGTTCGGATTTTGATTGAAACAGAACTAAAAAACATTACCGAAAGCACGACTCCCGACAATGACCCAACCCCCAACAAGTCTACAGGTATTAACGTTTTAGAGGACCTTCTAAAGAAAATTATCCCTGTATTGGAAACTGATTATAAGTTATTAACCACAGATGAGACTCAACGCGAGTCTTTCCGCGGACACATTATCAATGCCGTAATTGATGCACTAACTCCAGCGGAAGTAAATAACGAAGCCGGCGAAGAAGAGGCGGCTGCGGATGACTTAGAAGAAGAAATTGATGTTCAAATTGGTGACGAAGCCGAGGATGACAAATTTATTGATATTCGTACTGACGCAGAAAGGGCTGATGACGATGAAGAGGTCGAAGAAGACCCTCGCGATGAATTTGGAGTAGAGGGTGCTGACGAGACCGGTCGCAATGTAGCGTATAACGCTTTCAAGAAAATTCAAACCTCTGTTATTGATGCTTACGAACTTTTGTCCAATACTGAAGACCAGGAACTGTTTTATGATTACTTAATTGCTAATCTCAAGCTTTATTTCGACAAATTCGAAAGCGAATTGGCAACGAATGTGGAAGAGCCCACTAATCAAGCTTATGATGATGCGAAAGCCGAAGAAGAACCCATGGGAGACCCCGGCGAAGAAGAAATAGAATTGGAACTTTAAAATGAAATTACTAATGGAAGATTGGCGCCAATTCGTCAATGAAGAAAATGAAAGAGTTATTTTAACCGAAGAGGAGCTTAATGAGCTTCTACAAGAGATTGGCGCTTTAAAAAGCTTTATGGGGCGCATGAGGGGCGGCAAAAAGTTTGGTGACCATGGCTATGGCTGGGAAGCAGCGGTAGAACAGTGGGAAGAAGAAGACGCTCAGAAAGCAGCCCAAAGTTTAGGGCTCTCCGGGGTTGACACCAAAGAAGATTTTAAGGCGAAGGTCCAAGATACTATTCAGAGGGCTGAGAAGTCCGGCGATCCACGGGCAAAAGAAGCTATTGCAACTATAACCGGCAAAATTGAAAAAACCGCCCCACCGCCTGTAAACGGCGGAGGTCCCCCCGTTAACGGTACGGCCACCCCGGCGCCTCCTGTTGAGCCTCCGGTCGAAGAGCCCCCTGAAGAACCAGTTGAAGAGCCCGGGCCAGAAGATGAAGAACATCAAACATCGGTCCCTGGCGCCAAAGTTGGCAGTGCCGATAAAAATGATTTACGCATGGCCGCGTCTATGCTAGCAGATCCTTATGGCGGTGGCCGTCTTAAGGCTCTCGGCTTAAGTCCTGAAGAAATGTCCGCAATTCGTCAATTGCTTAATGATTGGGCGAAGGGCATGAACATGCAATTAATGGAGCAATTCTTGCGCGTGCTGGAGGCAACTAGATTTCAGCCGGTGGATGCACCAAAAGCGAGACAACCTCGCCGCATTCAGCGTCAAGACATCCCGCAGCCTAGTTTGCAGCCTTTGGATTTGGCTCAAATCTATGATATTATTGAAGATGAAGAAAAAGCAAAATATGCAGCCGCAATGATCGCCCAAAGTCTTGAAAAAGTGGGTGTTCGTGCTTTAAATTGGCGAGAGCCACCGCGTCCTGAAGTTGAAGACGAAGAAGAAGTTGAGGACGAAGAAGGAGTTGAAACTGGATCTGGCACAGAAGAAGAAGAGGGCGTATTAGACAAGCTGAGTGGTATGGGTGATAAGCTGACAGCTATGGTTGACCAGGGAATGGATTCCGCCGCAGAAGCTGCGGAGGCTTTGAGCCAGGGACTGGATAGTGAAGCTGTTCACAATCTGGAGTTGGCTCTCGATGCTACGATGATGCTCGGCTTAACAGGTTATGGAGAAGCTGTGGCAACTCCGGCGGCCGTGGCGGCTTTGGCTATTGATTTAGGACAAGGAGATTGGGATTCTGCTTTGCTTAATGCTATCGCTCTTATTCCTGTAGCCGGCAAAGCTGCAAAAGCAGGTTCGGCCGGAGCCAAATCAGCCAAAATGGCGAAAGGGCTCAAACAGGCTGCGAAATTAGCAGATAAAGCGGCCCCACTCGTTAAATTAGCAAAAGGCAAAAATATCAAAAAAGGATTGGAAGGCGCCGCCAAAATGGCCGAATTACTGAAAGATAACTATAATTTAGATGTAGAGGAGTGGGCGGAAACTTTTGATAAAGTAGATTCAACATTAGAAAAATTAGCTGCTCTCCCGGTTGTTGGTGAAGATATCCAAGCTAAACTAGACGAATTTAAACCTCAAATAGACCTTGTGCGTAAGTCGCTGGGTGCAGCAAAAAGCCTGTCCAAGGGTGAATTACCCGACGATGAAGAAGCACCGCAGTTTGTGACTCCTCCAGAACTAGCAGATCCAAGTCGTCCAATAAAACCGCAGACTCGCGCCAGTCTCCAAGAAGCCCAACTTAAGCGTTGGAAAGAATTAGCAGGAATATTACACTCATGAGAACCAAACCATTAAACAAACCCAACTCCATGGAACTGATTATGGAGAACTTTCAAAAATTCATAGATGAAGGGGATTCAGAAGAAATACGAAATCAGATAATAAGATATCTGGAGGAAAATAATATTGTATTGACCGAGGCAGAGCTAGAGGAAGCGATGCCCAAATGGATGCAAAAGCTGGGCACAGGCGCTGCTCTGGCAGCCACCTTAGCCGGCGCTGTGGGGCCCGGTGTTGCGCATGCTGGAGAACCCACCTCCGATTCAGATGCTCCAGCCCAACAAGTACAATCCCAAGCCGATGACTACGCAGCTGCATTAGGAGCTATACAGCGTTTCATCCAAAGTGGTGACTCAACCCGGGAAAAACAAGCTTATGAACATGATCTCATGAATGTGCAGAAAGCGCTGCAACAAGCCGCTGCCGGAGATTCTTCTGGTGTAGATGGTCTCGATGGAAAAGATGCTCAAAAGCTGCAAGCTTTTATGGATATGGTGGACCGCGCTGATGAGGTACAATATGGAAAGTACCTACGGGCTGGACAGCTTAACGTGAGATAACCTAAGAAAAATGATAAAAAGTTCAAAAAAGAACTTGACAACCAAAAACAAGAGCGTTATACTAGCATTGAAGGCTAAAAACCTTATAGATGATAGTTTGTTAGTTTGTATTAATAGTTTAACTTTAGAAGATCTAATAGCTATTAAATTAGAACTTTCAGCTAACCATATAAATAATAGGCCATATGGGTTTGACATTTGGAGAAAATCAGGTTATATTATAAAAGAGGCTTTACTGAAGTTTGCGCTTTCGACCACCAACTCTAAAAAAGACGCGGCAAGGTTCTTAGGCTTAACCTATAATGACTTTAAGAAAGCGATTAGAAAATATAAGGTAACAACTTTTTTTGAAGAAGGATAAATGATCAAAGATTTTATAGATGAGCCAGTTGTAAAGGTAATTAATACGAATATATTGTGTTTTGGGAAAATTATTGAACAAGAAATACGCAATAAGTGGCTTTGGTTTAATATAGATTGGAAGGATCTCCCGGCGCCCATGGCTCTACCACAGTGGCAACGTTGCAATACGGTAATAGTAATCGATAAGGAAAAGACAATCAATGTCTTGGAAGGTTTATAAATATAACGGCCGCTATATCATGGGTGAATTGGTGGGTTCCCACCGGACAGAAGATGCGGCCATGAAAAAAGCCAAGAAAGAAATAGATTTTAAATTCTCAGAGAGAGAAAAGAAGAAGAACGAGATACTTATTTGGTTAGATGGTGAAAATCACACACCAGTAGGTGTTATAATACACGAATTAAAGGGGGCGAAACGGTCTCGACAGGGTAAGAAGAAAGGATAGTGCAAGTAGTCAAACGTACCAGCAGACTTTAAATGCAGATACAAAACATAATTGCTAATAACAATAACAATTTCGAATCTGTCCGCTTAGCGGCTTAATCGGGGGGTTGCTCAAAGCCTTCTATCCAATTTGAGCAAAACAACAGATAAGTTGTAAAAATCAAAACCATCTGATGCAACAGGACGGTCAGCGTCAGATTATAACCGTCTATTTTGTTAATTTATGAAAAAAATAACTAAACTTGTGAATGACTTGAATTTTAATGTGCTTTGGACGCGGGTTCGACTCCCGCCGCCTCCACCACTTTCATAAACAAAAGGAAAAACCATGAAAACAGTAGAAGTTGGAAACAACGTAAAAATCCATTATGCAGGAACTCTTGCAGATGGTACCGAGTTTGATAGCTCACACAAGCGCGGAGAAGCAATGGAAATCGAAGTTGGCTCTCCAGGCTTGATTGCTGGTTTTGGCAATGCGCTTATCGGAATGACAGAAGGTCAAACCAAGACGATTACTCTGACTCCCGATGAGGCTTATGGAACCCGAAATCCAGAGGCAATTCAGCAAGTGCCTATGGCAGCTTTTGGAGAAGATTTCGATTTTGTCATTGGAGGAACGATTCAAGGAAACGGACCCATGGGCCCATTTTTGGCGAAGATTCAATCTTTAGACGAAGAAGAACAGCAAGTGATTCTCGACATGAATCACCCTCTTGCCGGCGAACAGCTTAATTTTGAAATTGAAATGATCGAGATTGAAGGCACTACAGATTTTGCAACTTTAAAGGTCGCAGAACTTAAGGCAATTGCAAAGGAACGGGGCTTTAAGGGTTACTCTACTCTGAAGAAGACCGAACTGATGCAGTTGCTTCAATAATTAATAAGGAAAGAAAATGGGATTTTTAGATAAATTTAAAGATATTATTCGCTTTGATAAATTGACAGGAATGTCTGATTCGGAAAGTACGGCCCCAACGCCGACTACCGAATCAGCTGACTTGACAACTCTTAAAGTTACTGAACTTAAAGCCATGGCTAAAGAGCAGGGACATAAGGGCTATTCAACTTTGAAAAAGACAGAACTTATCGACTTGCTCAACAATTAAAACAAGGAACAACATGGAAATTATTTCACAAATGTGTTTTTTGATGGCAGCTTTGACCTTCGGGACATTGGCGGGCCATTACATAACCAAAGATTACTATATCAAACAACCAATAAAAATAAGGAAGGAACATGAATAGATTAATTTTGTTACCCCTTTTGCTTGTACCCGCATGCAATAAGGATAACGACACCCCCGACAGCGGCGATAGCGCTGCCGTCACCCCCCTCGACCCACAAGGTCGAATTGGTGGCTTTGTCACTGACGAAACTGGAGCACCTATTGCAGATGTATCAGTGTCGGCTGGCGAACTCATCGCAACCACCGCGGCCGATGGCTCGTATACTCTTTTAGAGGTACAGCCTGCATCCGATATCGTGCTTAAGTTCAGCAAGCGTGGATACGCATCGAACTATAAAGTTACGGCTCTCCTCGACTGGGAAACTGTTGCATCTAATGCAACTCTTTTAGCAGTTGATGGAAGTGAGACGTTCTCCAGCTTTGATGAATCCTATTTTGTCATTGACGATACAACTGTTGAGTTTAAGCCCAACAGCTTTATTGACAAGTCAACCGGACTCCGCTATAACGGCGATGTCACTGCGGAGGTTACTCATGTTGACCCCTCCACTGACGAAATTGCCGGCGCGCCACGCGATCTGTCTGCTATTTCTAACAGCGAAGACTCTCAACTCGTTTCTTACGGAATGGTTGACGTGTCATTGTTCGGAGAAGACGGACAAGAGCTTTCGATTGACTTGGATAAGCCAGCAACCCTGCGCATTCCAATCACCAATGGAAGTCTTCCAGACGGTCTCAAAATGGAGTCCGGCGACATTCAGAATACTTGGTCTTTTGATCCCGCTCAGGGAACTTGGATTGAAGAAGCCACCGGAACTGTCAGTGTTACTGACGATCAGTTGTACTTCCTTTTTGAAGCTCCGCACTTTTCGTGGTGGAACTGCGATCAGGGATTCGTCCCATCGTGCGCAGAAGGTCGTGTAATCGACTTTAGCGGTTTTCCAGTACGTGGAGCCGATGTGACGTGTGACGGCGGTCAGACGACTTCTACGGCGGTCACAGACGAGAATGGAGAGTACCAGTGCAGCATTATGGTTGGCGATTACGTCAGCTTCACTGGCCAGACCTTTGTTGCTAACCGTTCTTGGCACAAGACGAAGGGATCTATCTTTATGGATAGTGAAGGTTCTTCCGCCGCAGATTGTGAGCCGATTCCTGACATCCAGATTGATGTGTGTCGGATTGCAGGCGCAATTAATGTTGAAAACTATGATGCTGTAATCGATATTAATAATCCTGAATCCAAGGGTGCCGATTCACTCTCCGCTGTTTTCTGGGAGCCACCCGGAGACATTGAGTATTGTCAGAATCCTTGGGAAAGCTTGCATGTTGGCGAATGTTGGTATGGAACCAACGATGAAATGGTCTCTATGTATCCTGAATCCGCTTTTCCTGGCATTCCCGATACCGCTCGCTCAGCCGGCGGCTGGGTCGAGGTTGGAAACGACCGTCATAGCTATAGAATGCCCAAGAGTTTGGAAGGTATGTTACCTTTTTATAATTGGGACGTACACGATGTAGAAGACGGACGAGTAACCGATCATCGCCCAGACTTTGCGCAGGGAGACATGGTGAAAGTAGAAGCTTCCGGAGACGCTAGCACCTATTTTGGTCCCTGGAGCGTCGAAGAATTTGCAACGGTACCCAACCAAGTATATTTTTCTGAAGACACTCTGACGGCAAATGGCGGCAATCTATCGGTAGATTATGGCAATCGCACTGACGGAGAAGTCTTCTTCTCTGCGATGGTCTCTGATCAACAAGTATTGTGTAAGTTTGATGATGACGGAGGATTTAGTGTCCCCGCCTCGGCACTCTCGGGACTTGAGCCCGGCTGGGGTGGAGCATCGGTTTTCAATCTTTCAATGACCGTCGCTGCTGGTCCGGATGGATTACCAATTTATGCGCAAGTATTTTCAGGAGAAACTGTACCACTTAATATAGAATAAAAAGTGATACATCATTTATAGGGGCCTTCGGGCCCCTTTTTTATAGGAGAACAAAAAATGGATAGACTTCAATATAGACGCGATCAGATCCGCGCAAGAAATCGCGTTCGCTATGCTGCGGACCAAAAAATTATGAGAACTTATCATATTAATGCTGACTTAACCAGAGAAACAACTGATGAAATCGAAAAGGCACTTTGGGACTTGAAAGACTCAATGGATCTCCCAACAGAAGAGATTGAAAGGGCTTTAGACTCACGAAAATTAAAATAAATTATTTTTTTATCCTTCTGTTAAAAAATATGATATAATTAATAGTGAAGGAGAACGATGAGTGGGTCCATTTACCATGTTTATTTTGGGTTTATTATACGCAAATTTTATGGAATGGTTCGTTCATCGTTTTTTATTTCACGGATTAGGAAAAAAGAAGAAAAGTATTTTTGCATTTCATCTGCGTGAACACCACATCATTGCCCGCAAAAACAAATTTGTAGATAAAACTGTCACAATCCGCGAGATAATAGGCGTTTTAGGGCTTTTAGCCTTGCATTCGCCACTTTATACTGTTTATGGGTTAATAACATTTTATATGGCAATTGTGATTTATGGTTTTGCGTTTCTGATCCTTCACAAATTACAACATTGTTTTCCGAAATTGGCCAAACGATATTATTGGTGGCATTGGAATCACCACATGAGCAATCAGAATAAAAGTTGGTGTGTTGTACACCCCTTTACTGATATAGTATTAGGCACCTTGGAGGAGCGCAAAGATGAAAGTTAAAGTTGCTTTTTATAAAGGGCCTGGTAATTGGAAGCATAAGATTATTCGCTGGTGGACCAAGAGTCCATATAGCCATGCAGAATTGATCATGCCCGATAACTATACTTGGATAAGCATCAGCCCCTTGTTGAGTGCTGAAGTTTCAAAAAGAATTAAAACTGATTTTGATTTAGAAAATTGGGACTTTGTATCTTTAGAAATAGATGAATCTCAACATGAGGTTATTCAGAATTTTTATGAAGATACAGCCGGCTGTAAATATGATTGGATTGGAATGATAATGTCTCAATTCTTACCTTTTCATATTAAACGCAAAAATAAATGGTACTGCAGTGAGTGGATAGCATATGCCCTTCGGATTGCGGGAGTAATAGACTGGCGAATAATTAAAATTTATGATCAAGCTGATTTATCCCCTCGAAAATTACATGAAATTATTAGTAACCAAAAAGAAGAACAGCAAGAATGTCTTCCGGAAAATTAATTGAAGAGATAAAAGTCGGGGATTTAGTTTTATTAAAAGAACGACGCAAAAAATACAAAAATCGCCCGGCGTTAATAATCAAAGTTTTGAACGATCATGATCGCATATTTGTTGAATCTACGATCTGGACCGATTTTCACTATATGATATACACGGAAGGCAAGACTATATATGTGACGGAGGGCCACATAGAACGAGTCATAAGCAGTAATGAAGAGCCAGAAATTTAAAATAGATGAATGGGTATTATATGAACCACATCCCTCTGGCAAATATATTGCACTACGACTCAAAGCAGTGGTCTTGGAGGTGCTAGAAAATGATTTGTTCTATGATTACAGGATTTTTATCGATGGTAGGGGAACTATTACAAAAGTGCGGGAGGAAAATCTCTTTCCTTGTGAAGAAACTACGTAATAG
>Ga0208011_1000726_pt1 | contig 12200 bp, 17 predicted proteins | sample 7_EtaG_FD_184080 | JGI IMG/M metagenome (GOLD analysis project Ga0208011, IMG submission 184080) | Marine viral communities from the Subarctic Pacific Ocean - 7_ETSP_OMZ_AT15161 metaG (SPAdes) (version 2) | ecosystem: Environmental > Aquatic > Marine > Oceanic | place: Pacific Ocean | collected... | reverse complement strand
AGTAGTTAATGAGTTTCGTTATGAATCTTGGAAAAGAATGTTTACCTTCTCTAATAATTTAGATAGAGATAAACTTGAAGCTAATTACAAAGATGGAATCTTAGAAATTAAAGCTAACAAAACAGAGGCTCATACATCTGTTACTGTCAATGTAAATGATTAATAGCCATAGCCACTATCATTATCATCATCATTTCCTAGGATTAAAATCCAAAGCCAGATTAATCCTAGGACTAACATTAAACTTTCAAATAGCGGAGTAGAAAGCATTAAAGATAAGCTTTAGAGATGTTGGTAGCGAAACCAATAAGAGTGACACCAGCTGCTAGTACTGCTGCAGCACCTATCACCCATTTCTCTACCACTTTTAAACGTTCTCTTAATTCTTCTTGCTTTTCTTCAAGACGTTCAATCTTGAGTTGCATGACAGTAATTTTTGTCTCTTGTGTTGCGTCAAGACCTAGCTCTGACATGTTAAAGGAATCCATTGATCTGGATTAATTATACACATTTCATTATCCATTTCTAGGTTTGCTTTACCTGTCACAATAATGTCATAGATAATTGAATATCTATTTATTGATCCACGATACAAATTAACTTCATGTTCTACACTGGAAGGAAAAATAATTAGTTGATTTGTAACAGGAGTATATTCTCCTGAATCATATGATAAATATAATTGTTCTTCAAGATGCGGAGCTAGTGGGATATAACGTATAGGATGAGTCGGTGAAGCATGTAATTTTAATTCACCTCCTGTATTTTCATTGGGATCTGTTTGTAAATAAAAGACCACACTTAAATGTGAATTCGGATGAGTATGTTTCTCAATAGTATTGACATCTATTGCTGTTCTTTGAGTAGGATCACAAACTACAGGCCAAGATTTTGATGCAAAGAGATCAAGAGTATTGATATTAATACCAAATTCTTTTAGATACTGATAACAATGTTTAGCAATCTCTTTATTTAACCAGGTAAACTCTTTATCTTTAGAGATTTGAAAAGCATTAACAGTATCTCCCGTTATGCTGTACATACTTTCATTACTTTTAATAAACTCTTCTACATAGTCGAGCATTCCTTGACGCTCTTCATCAGAAGGGTTTAAGTATTCAGTATATATAGCAGTAGGAAACCAGAGATCTATTGTCATTTAATATATCTCTAAGATTTTATTAGGACTTTATATTCGTGTTTTAATTTACCTTCTTTATAAACATGAGCTTTAGTTATGTATCTATCACTCATTATGCGAGCAAAGTGTTGGCATACATGTCCATTCTTAAAGTAAAAATGAGTTGTCATGTTATCAAACTTACATGACCATTTGCCTTCATCCTCTTTACAACGTTTCTTAATAGTGAGAGCAATTTTCTTATCTAATTCTTTATTGACTTCTCTAGAGTTATAGAATGTTAATGGATAATAATTAGCCATTAGGTAACCTCCTCTTGTAGGGTTGTGCAATCAATTCGTTCATCATCCTGATAACAAATAATTTTCTTATACTTATCTTCTCTTTGCTCCATATAATTACGAGCAAGTAAAGGATTGATAGATACTTTGGCATAATATTCAAAATCAATATCATAGCCACTATCATTATGGTTTAAAAAGAGAGAAATATAACAACCTTCAACAGGAACTTGTACAGAATGCTTAACTTGCGTTAAATACTTAGTTGCATGTTCTTTAATCATATTGTGAGTACAAATTGTACCTGGATTAACAATTTTTAAGAAACCTATTGTAGCATCAAGTTCATAGTCATCCCAATGAATTGTTGGTTGATGTGCTGTTGTATTTGGAAGCATGAATTAATTTCCTATATATAAGGTAAATAACGCGAGCGTTAAAATTATAGAGGATGATTCCATGAATGCTCTTAATGTTAACTTTGCTGTAGTCATCAGAATAAAATGCAGTCAGAGAAGACTGCAGAGAATCTAATCGATTCAGTGCAATCATCAAGTATCTTTAACATATTGGAATGATTAAGACAACATAAAAAAACCAGAGAAGTTTTACCTCCTCTGGCCTTATTGTTATAGAGAACTAGCTAATCTCCAGAGTCTGAAGCTTAACTTTAGTATCCTCTATAAATTTGGAAACTTTAGGTGCAACATATGCATAAAGTTTCTTGCCGTCCTCCATTAAGTTATTCCATTCTTTGGTATGTTCATCAGTTCTTAACCTGAAATCACTTTCATAGCTAAGACGAGACTTACCAAACAAAGGAATCATCTGTGGAGTACCTTCTTTGAGAGAAGAGATGTGCTCTTCTAAGCTGGTAATCTTGGCTTCTAAAGTTGCCTTCTCTTGATCAGTCATTACTTTCTGTTCTTCCATCAATAGATTTAAACGCTCATTCGTAGAATAAGCCATAGATAACTCAGCAGCTTGCGAAGCTAGTGCTTGTTCTCTTTCTATTATGGTAGAGGAGATCGTTTTGAATGATTTATAAAAAGACTCTTTAGAACCTCTCTTGTACTCAGCAAGTAAATTTAACTGAGCAGGAGTCATGTTACTAACATCATCTTCGATAACTTCAGCAACCTCTGAGTTAATTTCTAACTGTTCGGTAGCTGTAGGAACTTCAGTAGTGACATTAGTTTCCATAGCCACGATTGGCATAGAAGAAGCTTGTCTTCTAGCTCTCTTAGAGGTGTTACGTCTAGACATAAATCTAGTGCAAGGGACAAGAGCCTTTTAAAGACGTACTCAGGTCAAAAGTTGAGGGAGGAATTGCACCTCCCCAAGGTCACTAGACTCAACTCACTACTAAGAAGTAGCTACAACTTCCTTGTTGCTTTCAGCTTCAACACGTTGTGCTCGGCTGGCTTCACCAAGTCTTACGGTTATAGGACTGTCAGTTAAGACAACCTCCATACGACTGCGACGCTCACCATTCTCTGTTTCCCAAGTCTTATAAAGAAGCCTATAAGTTACAGAGATAGTGTCGCCTTGGTTGTAGCGACTAAGGATGTTGTTACCAATACCGTTGTACGCGGTAAGAGGTATGGCAGAATCTTCATCAGAACTGCCAACAGGCTTCACTCGAAACTCTGTTACTGTAAAGGAACCTTTAGGATTCCTCTGAGCAATACGAGAGACGATAGTGCCTGTGATACCACCGAAGTTGGTAGGATTCATGGATAAACTCCATAAGGTGTACAAAGGAATAGTTTTGTGACTTATTCAGGTCAATGCCATGCCAGGGGATTTGATCCCCCAGCTCATGCTTATGACATGGCAGCTTTAGTGCATGAATGTTTTTCATAGCAATCTCTCATCTGTTCAAGAAATTCTTTAACAGATGTATCTGGAACAACAGTAGAAACATCTTCTGTCTTCCAGTAAGGATTACCTTCAGAATCAATCATCTGAACTTGATATTCAAGAGCGTGTAATTGCCTACCTGGTAGATAAGCAACACGATCAAATTCTGGGCTTAAAGGATAAGTCCAAGGTTGAATACGTGGCATTGTAATAATGCAAAGGACAAGGGAATGAATCCCTCAGTCTGCCTAAGAAAAGGCAGAGGGAGAGAGTCAGTTAGTTGAGTAACCTTTCTCTTGGCAGAACCTCATGTGCCTATCATGTTGTTCTGGAGACCAGTCTTGAGTGAGACATTGCATTCTCGAAAAGTAATTGAAGGAAGTAATTGTCACTAAAGGATAAGTAATTCCAACAGTTAATATGAAAGTACAAGTCGCAAGAAAGGCTTTTGTGTGGTAGTCCATAGTGTTAATACGAATGATTAAGAAAAAATAAAGACCAGAAGATATAACTCCTGGTCTAAATCTTGTCTGCTTAGTTGTTAACTAGACCTCTAAGACTTAAATCAATGCTCTCGCATTTCTTGTAGCCTTTGTTGTCTATTAAACTCTTTACAGACTTCCGAATCACTGCGATCGGAGCACTCAACATGGTGTAACGACTGCAACCATTAGCAGGATCAACATGCAATAGTTCAGCCATATCACCATGTACATTCACGAGATAAGCATCATGAATGTTCTTTTGATATTGAAAAGAAGCCCACATGGTGGTAAGTGCGAAGGACACAGGGAAGAACCCTGTAGGAAATCCACCTCCCAAGAAGGGAGGAAGGACTAAGTACAGAGATCACTTGGTCTCTACAAATTCAACGAAATCACTTACATCAACTTCGACTTTGCTGACAGGAGAAGGTACAACCTCAAGTTTCTTGGGTTCTACTTTCTTGGCAGCGCGAGGCTTTCTAGTAGCTTTCGCTTTAGTTGTAGATTTAGTTACCTCTATTGCATCAGGTCTTATCCACTCAGCAAGTTGAACTCTTGCTTCGTCGGTCTTAGCTCTTATTGCGGTACGTAGCTTAGATTTCTCATCGGTGGTAGCACCAAGGAAACTCAAGACTCCAGTACCAGCAACAAGTCCAGTGCCGAGGAGTAAGACAGCTTGATTACCTTTCATGGTAGAAAGTGCAAAGGATAACGAATAGTTTTAAGACATATTCAGGTCAAAACCGAGGGTGAGGAATTGAACCTCTCCAACACATATAAAATGTGTTCCATCATCTCGGCTCGATTTATCGTCTCGATAGACGACACCTGTTGGTGCTAAGAGAGGATGTGGACTGTATAGACTGACCTGCTGCAGACAGGCCAGCCACGAGGAACCATCTCGCAACATTTACGACTACTTGGTTAGGTAGAAGGCAGAGAACGACTCTGCATATTTAGCCACCAGGCGTTACCTGGCTCTGGTGAGGACCACTCACACATTTCCGACCTGCTGGTTAGACAGGAAGGCTACGTTTAACGTCCAGCTTGACGCGAATGATAGATATAAAGAAAGCTATGTTTAACGTCAGGGACAGCTCGACGGACGAATAAATGAAGCATTTAGCAGTTTAAAGACATGCTTAGGTCTTGAGCTATTGCTAGCTCAGTGAAGCTTGGAACTCTGCTAATTCATCGTGTGGGAAATCTGAACAGACTTCACCACCCGAATCCTTAGCAAAGGACTCAGCTTCCACTAGAGAATTAAATTCCCTAGTGTCAGGACACATACGTCCACCGCGGTCGACGTAGAAATCCACATAAAACATGGATAACCTCCATGAGTGCGGTGCTCATCTCCGCTGGGAGCTGACGAAATAGTTTAAAGACATACTTAGGTCTATAAATACCGAGGGAGGGAGTCGAACCCTCCTACACCATCTCAGTGAAAACACACAGTTTAAAGACATGTTTAGGTCTAAATACTATGCGGGTTAATAACCCTAGATATACTTATATAAGTTAAAGAAGTGTCTTCTAGACTGAGTAATTCAGTTTTCCACAAGCTCTGCCGGAGTACAAGACCTTGTAAGGCGACTCATCTTCTGACGGCCCCGTCCCATATAAGGAGCGGGAACGGTTAAAAAGGAGGGAAAATAGGGGAAAACGGGTATAAATACCTTGTTTATGCCTATTTCACACTAAAAAAGGGGGATCAAAGCCCCCTCTCTTAGGTTTGTTGCTCTACATCGAAGGATTTTATATCTGCTGGAACTAGATACTCATCCATGTCTGCAAGGTGCAGCCATTTCCAGGCAGCCTCTTCTGATTCAAAGAAAGGACCGAAGGGAAGCCTATCGTCAGATGTAAGTGCAACTGGTGTAAACGTAGTCATAATTAAATAAATAATTACACTAAAAAAGGGGGACCGAAGCCCCCCTCTTTAATGACCTTCATTAACTATCGAACCCGAAGGACATAGTTATGTAAAGATCTTGGGTAATCAGTACGTTCAACTTCATATGGAAGGATTTCATAAGCTATGCGTGAGGTGTTAACTTGAATATCAAGTTCCTCAAACTTACTTTTGACTTGGAAGTCATGAAAACCTTTAGCTATCCAAAGTGGACACCAACCAGGATGATAAGAAGAAACGTGCAACATCTTACCTGAGCTGATAACTTCAGGTTCAGGATTGAGATGTTCTGAATGCAATTGATACATAATTAAAAAAATAATTACATTAATTAATTACTACTCATGCGTAATACCACAAACGTAACCTCCTATGCAGGCGGTTTCTTTTTTTTCCTTGCGCGGTCGCTTGGGAAGGTATTACTTCAGATGTAAAAACAATTTTGCGCCCTAAATTGATAGTTTTAAAGGAGGTTTGGGGTAAATAGTAAGTGCATACAACTTAAAATCGATATATCTAGAGTTTTAATAAGTAATGCCAGTATCACCGCATGACTTTTCGCTGTGGGCGAGAGCAACAGGAAATAATTATCCTAATTCTGTAGAAGAAAAGGCACGTTTAGCACCTGAAGTACATAATTTTGCCCGCAATTATGCCAAACCAGGGGCAATAGGGGCACAAGAACCCGAAGAAGAAGGTGAAATTGAACAAAAACAGTCAAATTTAGGTTCAAATCTTGCAAAAGCGGCCTTGGTAGCAGGCGGAGTAGCTGCGACAGTAGCTGCAGCACGTGATCCACGTGTACAAAGAGGTTTTCAGGTTGCAAAAGAGTCAGTTATCAATACTTCTGACCGTGTAAAGGACTTTTTGCAGACAGTTGGGCAACCAAGCACTGTTGATATGGATGTTGTTAACGCATCAGGAGATGTAACACCAAATCCTAGACAACAACAGGCTGCAGCTGGACCAGAAATAACAACAACAGGAGTTACTTCGCCTGTTACTAGAGAAGTACCTGGTTTTGATCAAGATGGAGAATATATTCACCCATCACGTATCCCTGGTATGGAGGGAGGTGATTATCGTGGTAGAAATCTTGATACAGAAGCAACTTCTGCAACATTAAGACAAGGACGAAAAGATAATGAAGCAGGTTTGTTTAATAGATATCAAGAAACAGGTGAAATACCTGCATCACAATTAAGTCCAGAACAAAAGGCAGCTTTACGTATTCCTGAAGAAGACGTTAATAATATAATTAATGAGGCTAAAGGACAGATAAAGAATGATCAACTTTTAGATCAAAAAGCTACACAAGGAACTTTAACTAGAGCAGAAGAAGGAGCATGGCTACAAAATGAATTAAATAGATCTGGAACTACACCTCAACAACTATTTGGTCACGACAGTATTGAAGCGTATATGGATACATATATGCCTAAAGAAAGAGTAGAAGCATCTCCTAAGTCTATTTATGTAACTGAAACAGACGAAAAAGATATAGGACCTCAACATTTCATGCCAGGAACAAACATGTCTTGGGATGATGTTCATTTCAATGCAGGTATTGGTAAATATGCTGATCCAGTTAATGATTTAGCAAGTGCACGTGCAGCTGTTAATAATGAATTAATTGCTGCAGGAATGTTAAAGGAAGGGGGTACACTTCAACCTGGTCAAAGCTTAACACCAGAACAAAAATCTGTACTTAATCCTGATACACTTACAAATCTAAAAGCAGCACATCAAGCATCACAAAATCTCGCACAAGTAGAAGCTTCAGGGGAACCAGGGGTATCAGGTGGTTCTGGTGGAACTGGGCAGAAAAGTTTAAGTGATCAAGCAGATGAATTTCTTGGAAGAGTGCAAGGACCAATGCCTCCTTACATAAGTGAGGAAGAAGCTGTTTCAATGCAATCGGAAAGATCTAGTCTTAGGAACCAAGCTCGTAATAAATTTATTTTAGAAAATAGAGAAGCTATAGAAAGAGGGGAAATAGATCCTCTTTCAGAACAACATCGCTTTAATCAACCTAGTTTGAGTGATGTTTATCCAAATCCTTGGGCAGAAGATCATGAAGAGATAGTAAGAGATCAAGTAAGCGATAAAGGAGCAACAGTATATAAAAATAGAGATCCAGTCAGTGGTTATAGTTATGCGGATATTCAAGAGAAGTTAAATGAAGGAAAAGTTGATCCTGCTAGAGAAGAAATAGATGAAATTCTTTTACGAGGACGTGATGCAAGACAAAGTCCAATAAGAGCTAGAATTGAGAGTTTTGTTGGAGAAACAGAAACTCCAAAAGCAGATGTTACTTATAGTTTGCCAGAAGCAGTAGAGAATGATCGTACAAATAGTCTTTTTGCTTCAAGTATTACACCTGATAATCAAGTACCAAAAGTTGATAAAGATTTAAGCGGAACAAGTTTAACTAGTCAGCATGATATTGAAATGGAAGCTGACAATATTATCGATATTGCCAGAACAAGATTAGACCAAAAACGTGCACAAATTACTGAAAGTACAGGAATGCCTGCACATCGTGTTGATGAATTTTTAGGGAAATACTTTCCATCAATACAACAAGGTGTTACTTCAGAAATTGAAGCAGATTTAGCTGCACATACAGCAATAAATCCAGAAGATGCTTCTACAGTTGCGCGTGCTTATTACGATCCTGATAAAGGAGGAGTATTAAGAGAAGGTTCTTCTGATGATAATGAAGGCATGACTGTTGTAAGAAGGAACCCTTTTCGAGAAAGAGCTTTACCTAATTATGGACCAGATGCACAAGTAACAAAGCCTGCTACAACAAGTTCTATTCGTGGTGGTGGAAGACGTTTAGATAGTGAAGAATCTATTACTAGAGAAAGAGATTTAGGTGGAGATGAAATGGGGCCTGATATACGCGGAGGAATAGTTGGACCTTCTGGAAGTTTATATCAAACAGAAGGTGAAACAAAACCTTTAGGAGTTCAAGCTACAAATAGAAGGACAGGAATTACATCTGAAGTAGAGCGTGCTCCAAGACAGCAAGCTAGAAGAATTGTTCCTTCTGGTCTTGAACCTATTGATAAGGCAGCAAAAAAACTTGCTAACCCAGGAGGTATGGGAGTTTATGGACAAGAAACTGGTTTTGTTCCAGGAGCAATGAGTTCAAAAACAGGTGAGTATTCTAATGAAGCAATAGGAGCTAGATATGTTAAAGGTGAAGGTATGTATGATCCAGGTGCAACTTATACAGATGCACAAGGCAGAGTAAGATACTTAAGAAATCAACCAGGTGCTGAACAACCTCGGAGACCATCTGAACCTCTCTTTGCAGAAAGAACTGAAAAAGATCCTTTTAAGGGTGTTCCTAATGAAATTTTACAAGGACATTTAGAAAGAGCTAAACCTGGCACACCTACACATCAAAATTTAAGTAGCGAGTTATATAGAAGAAGTGGGCAAGAAATAGGAATAATTAGAGAACCAGGGGAATCTAAAGGACCTACTGCTTTAGAGTTTTTAACTAAGCGACGAGGACAAGTACAAGTACAGCCAAGAGCTGAAGTAGATGTATGGACACCTGATCAAGTTTCTAGACAACCTCAAGTAAGAGAAATCAATGTAACAAGAGAACCTTCGCAGGGACGTAATCTACAACAAGAATATATAGCTCAAGATCCAGGAATGAAAGGAATAAGAACATCTAGTACTTCTAAAATTGATCCTGAGACGGGTAGACCTATTCCAACTTCTAGAAAAGATGTTGATGATCAAATAGCACGTATCAAACAATCTCAGGCAAGAAGAAATCTTTATGGATATTAATAGAGGTTAGACCTTGGTAGAATTGATTTTAGTTAAGCATTCATCATGATTGCTCTTGAACAACTTCTTGCAATTTTATTAGGTGCAGGATTAACTGCAGGTGCTACTTGGTTGGCCAAAATTTTGAAAAACCAAAAAGCTCTTCAGTATGGGGAACTTCTTAGTAAAGCCTATGATCTCATTGATCCTCTCTTAGAGAAACATATGAGAGATTGGAAAGGTTCTGATGTTGAATATGCTATGGAATTAGCAATTCAATCTGTTGCCGATAATGAATTAACTGCAGATGAATTAAAGAAAGTTGTTAAAGAAGCTGCTGAACATTGGTTACCTGCGAAAGCAGTTGATAAAGTTCGTGGTTATTTATCTTTAGAAGATCGACCTATGGAACTTAAAGCTGCTGAAGCATTAGCAAAAGCAGTCAACGGTGATATCAGTCAGGAACAAGCTTTAGTTGCTGCCAAGAATGAATTAAAAAATGGCTAAAAAATGGATCCAAGACGCTATCAAACGTCCAGGTGCTTTCACTAGAAAAGCAGAAAAAAATGATATGACTACAAAACAATTCACTAGTGACGTGTTAAGTAATCCTGGTGATTATAATAAACGTACAATTCGTCAAGCAAACTTAGCAAAAACGCTAAGTAAAATGCATAAAAGTAAGAGGAAGTAACTATGTCTGCTGGTGCATTTAATTACAGAAGAAATCGTAGACAACAAATTGTAGATAAGGGAACTGCAGTTGATAACGATGTAAGTTTCCGTGGTAATCCACAAGCTTTTCAGAACATGTTTGTGAATCGAATGAAAGATACAAACAAAGATTACAGAACAACAGATCCTGGTGGTTTTGATAACATAACGGCAAGCGAAGCAACTGATTCATTTTTAGATAAAATTAATTATCCTGGCCCTAACTTTGGAGATGAAAATAAAGATATGTATGCAGAAGAATTTATAGATAAATATGATAGAAGTGGTTTCTATCCTCCAGAAGAAAAAGTTACTAGAGAGACTGCGCTAAGATATATACAACAGGATGCTAATGCAAGCAATATGAATAACATTGGCTATGCAGGAGCAGAGGGAGTGAAAACATCATGAGTGCCGCTAAAGTAGGAATAGCTGGAGCGACTGCAGCTGCTAAACAATTTTTTGGTAAACAAGGCACACGTTTTGCTGGTTCAGAACTTGGTAAATTTTTAGGTACACAAGGTAAAAATATTGCTACGGGATATCAGGGATTACCTGATGTTGTTAAAAAAGGTCTTGTAGAAGGTTCAGCAGGTGTAGCAGCTGAACAAGTCTTACCACGTGCTTTAGGACATGAACCAGCAGCATCTCTTGGTGAAAGTATTATTCGCCAAGGTGTAGGTGCGACAGTAGCTGCTCCTATTGCTCAAGGACTTATTGGAGCAGGTTTTGCAGAACCTTTAGCTAGTATTTCGGCACAAGTTGCAGGTCAGCCATTAGGTACATATGTTGCTAATAAAGTTCTACCTGGCCGTCAGTATCATCCTTTAGCAGATCCAACAGGTACAGAAGTTAGAGAATATCCAACAAGTCCTACAGGAGCAGTTCCTGCTTCAATGGAACCTGAATCAGCTCAAGTTATACGTCCTAGTACTATTCAACTTAATGCAGAGCAAATGGCTGATGCAGAAGTAGAACGTATGCGCTATCAGAATCGTATTGCTTTAGCACAAGCACAAAATCAACCAAGTCATTCTTACGTCCATCAAGTTAAAGATTTTGATCCTCAATCAGCCGCTAACGAGATGATGAGCGGTTTTGGTGGACGTGAGTATAGATGAAAATAGATGTTAATAACTATCTAACAGATAGCAAAGATTTTGTTAAACGCTTTGCTGGTGAGATTGGAAGATTTGCTAGCACAGTAGGTGAGACATTAATGGACCCTGAAACAGGGGTACATAGAGCAAGGTCTGGTAGAAATTGGTATAAAGGAGGCAGTCCTCTTGGAGTAACTCCTTTTGATCGAGTAGCAGGTACAACTGCAGAAGTAATTGGAAGTACAGTCGCTTCAGATAAATGGAGACAACAATATGTTTGGCCTTATACCAATCCTTACAGAATGGCTTCTATGGCAGCAGAAAAAGCTGCAAATGTAACAGGATTAAGTAAACAAGGATCTCTAGCTGTTGCAGCTGGAGTGCCAATCCTTTATCACACATTGACTGAAACTTCAGGACCACTTCATCAAGGCTTACGTCCTAAAGGTTGGCAAGCATCAGCACCTGTTTCTAAAGAAGAAGATCCTACAGGAAAGACATCACGTAATTTATTAGAAGAAGTAGGGAATCGTTTTGTATTAGGACAGAAAAGTCAACCGCTTCCTTATCAACAATTCAGAGAAGAACGTCCAGATGTAATGCCTACGACATATAAAGAATATCGTCGTTATTTACAAAAGAGACCACCTGCCGGACAACGTTTAGAAATTAATCCACAAGACCAATCCTTTACTGCATTAGGTGGAGCTATACGTGGAACTGCCCGTGGATTACATGATCCAGAAATTAGAATCAAAGGAACACCTATTAGCTTCAATGCAACATTAGGAACAGCTGCTGGTATAGGAACCGTAATGGCTGGGAAAAGATTTTTAGATCCAGAATTTATGGTTGATACTGGAAAAGAATATTTTCCAAAATCTCCAGCACCTTCAGATTATCAAG
>Ga0208011_1000723_pt1 | contig 12212 bp, 10 predicted proteins | sample 7_EtaG_FD_184080 | JGI IMG/M metagenome (GOLD analysis project Ga0208011, IMG submission 184080) | Marine viral communities from the Subarctic Pacific Ocean - 7_ETSP_OMZ_AT15161 metaG (SPAdes) (version 2) | ecosystem: Environmental > Aquatic > Marine > Oceanic | place: Pacific Ocean | collected... | reverse complement strand
GCGCAGGATGATTAACAGAGGGTACGCTGAGCTGTATGATCTGATAGTTACTTCAGCAAACAGTGAAGATTACTTTCTAAAATCCGGTACAATTTCCTTGACAGGCGGAACTGCAACTTACGATCTTCCTACAGATTTCTACAAATCGCGGGGTGTGGACCTAAACACCGGTGGTGCAAAGGTTCCACTCCGTAGATACAATTTCTCTGAACGCAATATTGGCGGGCTATATTCAGTAGCTTCAGATATGCGTTATCACATTCAATCAAATTCAATAGTATTCAATCCTGAACCAAGCGGAAGTGACACTGTAACAGTTTACTATATTGCGTCACCACGCAAATTTCAGGAATACACACCTACAGGAATTTCACGCGGATCTACAACAACCTGGACAATTGGAACACACGCGCTACAAGCAGGTGATTTACTGGATGCAAAAGATTTCCTGGCTGCAGATTATAATGTAACGCAGACAATTTCTTCTGTTACTGCAACCACCGTTGTGACAGATTTGGACTCATCCGCACTTTCAGATCCAACTGTCTTTGGATCAATAGAAAGCAGGTATGATTTCTATTCAGGATGGGATGAGTTTGTAATCATCGCAACAGCAATTTCTGCCCTCATTAAAGAAGAGGCAGATATTTCTGCATTATTTGCGATTAAGCAGCAGGTCCAGGAAAGAATTATTGCAGTCAGTGAGATGCGTGACCTGGGAGAACCAACAACTGTTGTTGACGTAAGTAATTACAATTCACTCTGGAACACTGCAACAGCATGAGTGGTATTACATTTACGCAACTCTCTACCGGCAATGCTGCAACAGATCAGCAGATGGGTTATATTGCCACCGCGCTGAACCCGCTTTTTCAGCTGCCTTTTGCAAGTGGCAACCGTGTCCAGGATTTAGAGATTACCACCTCAGACACAATTGTGGATCACGGTTTAGAGCAAGCACCTGAAGGTTGGATAATTTTGAAACAGAATGCAGCCCAGGTAATTTACGAATCAGCAACTGCAAATGACTTTCCAGGGACAACAATTATCCTGAAAGCAGGCGGGACTGTAACAGCAGATTTATTCTTTTTCTGAGAAAAAACTATGGCAACAGCTGGCACAAATATTACAAGTATTGCAAAACCAGGTATAGGGACAACCACCGGTCCTCAATGGGCCACGGATCTTAACACTTCCCTGGATGCAGTCGATGGTCACGATCACAGCACCAATAAAGGCGTAAGAATAACACCAGCTGGAGTTAATATAAATGCAGACCTGGAGTATAACCAGAACTCTGCAACAGAATTAAAGAATGTGATCTTTGACAGTAGTGTTACAGCTGCAACCACCAGTTACTCAGTTTACCAGGCAAGCGGGAATTTGTACTGGAGAAATGGATCTGGAACTGCAGTGCAGATAACCACTGGATCAGCAGTTAATGCAGGTGCAGGTTCTATCTCAGGAATGACTTCAACAGATGCAGGTGTAACATATGCAGATGGCAGTAAAACTTTTAACTTCTTTACAGACAGTGGCAATGGAGACTATGGGAAAATGGCCCATGCAGACCTGCTACTGTTCAAATACACCAACGATAATTCTACTGATACAGATTATATAACTATTGCTGCAAATGCAGCTGCGTCTGGATCTTCTGGAACCATATATGTGCCAAGTGAAAATGGCACGTTCCTGACAACTGCCACATCCTATGCAACTTCTGCAATCAATATTGCAACTTCTGCATCCAATTATCCAATCAACATCAAACCTCATGGTACTGGTCATGTTGTAGTGGGTAATGGAGGTGCAACCGGCAAACTCACTTCCAATGGTGCGTATGATTTAATCCTGGATACAAACTCAGGGACCAACTCAAGCAGCATCGCAATTACAGATGCAGCCAATGGAGATATAAAATTTATTCCAAATGGTACAGGAAAGATTTTAGTTGGAAGTGGAAGTGCAGCAGGTGTAGTAACTTCCAGTGGTGCGCATGACATAACTGTAAGTACCAACAGTGGAACCAACAGCTCATATATCACTATTACAGATGCAGCCAATGGTAATATTAACCTGGTTAATAATGGGACAGGCGAAGTAGTTATAGGCAGCGGATCTGCTTCAGGGAAACTCACAACTTCAGGTGCGCATGATCTGGTCCTGGACACAAATGCAGGTACTGATTCTGGAACAATTACCATTACAGATGCAGCAGATGGAAACATCGACATTACGCCAAATGGCAGCGGAGAAGTTAATATCAGTAAGGTGGATATTAATGGTGGAACTATTGATGGTGTAACTTCTTTTAATGGAACAGAGATTGTCACTCCTGTAACTGGCAATCTTGGTGTTGGTATAAATGCGCTTGATAGTATTACAACTGGTGATTACAACGTGGCATTGGGTGATGATGCTTTAACGGCTTGTACAGAAGGCAGCGAAAATACAGGTAATGGTGTTGGGGCTTTAACAGGTATCACTATAGGTAACTTGAACACTGGTGTTGGGAGGTATTCTCTAGCCAACACCACCGAAGGTGTTTCAAACACCGCTATTGGTGCTTATGCATTGCTGGTAAATGGTACGGGGCAATATAACACAGCTAATGGTGCTTATGCTCTACGTAATAGCACCGGTCATAACAACACAGCTACTGGTTATTATGCATTGTACTATTGTACAGGTGCATCAAACACAGCACTAGGTTATCAAGCAGGTGATAACATCACTTCAGGTTCCTCTAATATTATGATTGGTGCTGGTGTAGATGCTGATTCTGCTACTGGAAGTAACCAGTTAAACATTGGAGATACGATTTATGGTGATTTATCAACAGGTGATATTTGGACTACAACAACAGGAAAAATTAGACAAAAAGGAGCATTTATGCAATCAAGTACACATCAAGCATGGGTAATGGGAGGTTAATATGGCAATAGCACGAGGAGCAGGGACAGAGATAATTCGGACTTGGCAAGGAGTAGATATAGATGGTTCACAAAATATTATATTAATATTTGGTGAGCAGCATCATATTTATACTGTTTTATCTATAACTGCATATTGTAGAGCACTACAGACGGCTGGTAATCTTTTTTCTATTAACCTTTTAGGATATGATGTTAAAGCAGGAGCAACTGATATAGAAATGAATATAGCAAAACAAGCAATGGTAGTAGGCGATACCTTTGTTTGGAACGATAAGTTTAGTTTTATGGGGCATGAGCCAACTGATTTTACATCCTTCCCTTTAACTGTAGTTAAACAAAATGCAATAGCAGATCAAGGAAGTGCCGTGGCTCAAAAACTTCGATGTGCAGGAAGTGAAGCTGGGGATCAATTTGATGTGACCTGTACCTACATTGACCAGAACAACGCATAGAAAGGAGAAACCATGAGTGGAATAATTGGAACAAGTCACAGCAGGTCAAAGGTTATTGGCAGATCACAGGATACTGCAAAAGTATGGGTAAATTTTACAGGAGATTCTTTTGGTATAAATTCCTCGTACAACATCTCGTCCATGACAGACGGTGGGGAAGGAAAATATACAGCTAACTTTGCCGTAGCAATGAGTGACACAAACTATGCCGTATGTTTACAAAGTGAGGATGGTGGTGGTTTTAACGACCCCAGGGTTAGCAACCGTGATAGTACTCAAGCTAGAACAGTTTCATCTTTTGGTATGTACCATTGGCATCTTGTGAGTGATGCCTTAGACGATGCTACTTTAATGAACCTAATTGTATTCGGATCATAACAAAGGACAAACTAATGAAAATTATTTATCAAGAAGCAGACGGAAACGTATGCGTAATCGTACCAGCAGAGGAGTGTTCCCTTACTGACGAGCAGACAGCAGTTAAGGATGTTCCAACTGGACTGAAATATAAGATAGTGGAAGATTCAGTTATTCCAAGTGATCGTTCATTCAGGAATGCGTGGGAAGTTGACGAAAAAGACCTTACAGACGGAGTTGGAGCATGATTACAATTAACTTAACGAAAGCAAAAGACATTACAAAGGATCGTCTGAGAGCAGAACGTAAACCACTTCTGGAAGAACAGGACGTTCTATTCATGCAAGCACAGGAAGCAGGGTCAGACACTTCTGCAATAGTTGCTGAAAAAAACAGACTCAGAGACATCACGAAAGATGCTGACTCTTGTAAAACCACAGACGAACTTAAAGCACTTTCTGTAATAAAATAAATGAAAAAACTATCAACGGATGAGCAGATCAAGGCAGCGGACCAGGAACTAGAATCAATAGCAACCAAAATAAATGAATTAGCAACCCGCCAGCAACGCCTCATTGGATACAGGCAATGCCTGGTTGACATGAAAGAATCCAATGCCCCTGCAAAAAACACTAATTCCGGTTGACATAGTTGCAGGATTGGACACAAAGAATGATCCAAAACTCACGCCTGCACTTACGGACCTGCAAAATGGCAGGTACACTGTAGGTTCCCAAATATCAAAACGCCTGGGCTATTCTGCACTCCCACAAACAATTTCTGGTACAACAGATTTGCTGTCTTCTGGTGATGGTCTTACGTCATTCCAGAATGAGCTTTTAGAGTTTAGTGGATCTAAATTATACTCCTATTCTTCTAGTGTAGAACGGTGGATTGACAAAGGAGGTTTTCAATCTGTAAAGATAGATTCAGACGATATAATCAGAAACACTTCTGAAGCAAAGAACCAGGACAGCTGCATTGCTTCAGGTTTGCAATTATTTGCCTGGGAACAGTACACAACTGCAGGTGTACTTGAGGGTGTTTTTGCTTCTGTTTTAGATTCCGTTTCAGGTGCAATAATCCAGGCAGCAACTCTAATTGATGCAACAGCAATCAATCCCAGGTGCATTTCACTTGGTCCAAATCCTACGCTTTGTTACCTTGACACTTCTGCATCTCCGCATCTGCTAAAGACTGTCCAGGTTGACATAAATAATCCGGTTGCATTTAAGGCAGCAAGCACTGTTAGTTCAGTAGTTAATAACACAAATCCTACTTATGACGTTGCCGTTTATAGTGACAATGCTGATTATGGCAATGGCGTTTTTGCTTATAACAATTCAGGCGCAACCAGGATTGATGTAGGGTATCTGACAACTGAGGGTGCAGTGGGAACACCAGGTTCCGGTTATCCAGGTGTGGTCACTATTACATCCACAAATGCGTCTGATACCATCACAATTTGCGCAGATAAAGTTAATACTGCAGCTGCTGAAGAAGAACGTATATATGTGGGGTATGCAACCACCACCGCATCCGCTGGATTAAAAATTAAAAGGCTAAAAAGCGAGCTGACAGTGGAAGCAACACACACGGTTGAAGGAACAGCAACTAAGGTTGATAACTGTAGTATGATTGTCACGCAAGCCGGTGATCTGCAGATTATTTACACACTGAATGCCACAAACACGTATGACCACCTGGTTAAAGGTGCAGTTTATGATATTAGTGGTGACTCTATGGGAAGTGCTGCAGTTATTAAGCGCAGCGTAGGTTTAGCCAGTAAAATTTGGGAGTATGATTCTGAAAAATATTTTGTTGTCGTGCATGATTCTAGTCTGCAGCCAACTTATTTTGTGTGTGACACCAATGGCCTGCTTTCAGCAAAAATATTACCTGGAACTTCTGGCGCGTTACCTACAAAAACATTTCTATCTTCAGTAAATGCAAGTGCAACTGGAGTCTACAAATTCGGTGGATTAGTCAGAACCAGGTTAATATCTAAAAACAATGACCTGTACAGTCTTACTGGTGTTTCAAATGTTACTATTGACTTTACTTCAGTGGAAAGATTTGAAGCAGCAGAATTAGGTGGCAACCTGCACATTGGAGGTGGTTTTGTTTCAATGTACGATTCACAGCAGATTGTTGAACTTGGTTATCATTTATATCCTGAAAATGTAAGTGCAGCTATAAATAACTCAGCTGGATCTCTGGCAGCAGGTACATATTTATACCAGGTAATATGGAAATGGACAGACGCAAAAGGCCAGGATCACCGTTCTGCACCAAGTGTAGCAGTATCAGCTGCACCCACTGGTGGATCATCAACAGTCACCCTTACAATACCTAGTCTGCGCCTAACGCAGAAAACTGATGTAATCTGTGAAGTTTACCGGACAGTCACAACAGGCAGGCTATTTTTCAAGATTGGCAGCGTAGATAATAATACAGCAGCTGATTCAATTAGTTTTGCAGATGCAGGTAGCATTAGTGACACAGATTTAGTTGCAAAAGAGAGTCTATACACAAATGGCGGGCAGATCGAAAACATACCACCACCCGCAAGCCTCATATTAACACCATATAAAAACAGGCTTGTTTGCGTATCTTCTGAGAATCCTAAAAAACTGGTTTACTCTAAAAAAAGAGAGCCGTTAAGCCCTGTTGATTTTGTAGACGTTTTTTCTGTTGTTTTAAATAAAGCAACACGGATTACTGCACTTTCTGAATTTGACCAGAAATTAATAATCTTTGAACCAAACCAGATATTTTATATTACAGGAAACGGCCCAACTTCCACCGGTGCGCAAAATGACTTTTCACCACCCCAGGCAATCACAGGTGACGTAGGTTGTAGCAATACAAACTCAATGGTATTGATGCCTTTAGGACTCATGTTTCAGTCTAACAAAGGTATATACCTACTGAACCGTTCCCTGGAAACTGTTTACATTGGAGCCGATGTTGAACAATACAATAACCTGACAATCACCAGTGCAGAACTCATCCAGAATGAAAACCAGATCCGCTACCTGACCAGTGATGGCAGGTGTTTAATTTATGATTATTTCTATGGGAAATGGAGTACATGGACAAACCACGAAGGTAACGGTGCAACAATCTGGAATGCGAATGGGGACTACGTTTATCTACGCACTGATGGCAGGATATTTCAGCAGTCTTCCACTTCATACAAAGATGACAATGACCCTATTGAAATGTCAATTACAACTTCCTGGGTAAAGACAAATGGTATTCAGGGGTTCCAGCGGATCAGACGCGCATTGGTCCTGGGAGATTTCAAAAGCACGCATACTCTGCAGCTGGAAATTGGACATGATTACCAGGAATATTTTAATGAGCTGCACAAATTTAATTACATGACTGACCTGGAAATAATCGAATATGGAGATTCTAGCCCATACGGTGATGAGGGTTATTTTGGGGCAAGTTCTGGAGTTGCAGATGGTGTGTATCAATTCCGAGCGCACTGTAAAAAACAGAAGTGCCAATCTGTCAGGTTCCGTATTTCTGACGTAGAAGAAGCAACCCCTGGTCAAGCGTACTCAATATCATCCCTCATGCTGGAAGTAGGCGTGAGAGGCAATACTATGAAACTACCAGCACAGAAATTAACATGATGAATCAAATGCAGCCACAAATGGGTGGAACTCCAGAACTTACTGAAGAAGAGCTGAGAAAACTTGCAATGCTGCTCCAGCAGATACCTGCAGGTGAAGGACTCGCAACTATTAACCAGGATGAAGCAGAGTTGATGAAAAGTTACGGAGGGTCTGGAACTCCGCTGCCTGGTACTCAGGGTTTAGGTCCAGATGGTGGTCCTGTAAGGAGTTTCCAGGAGGGTATGTTTTCTGATGATGGGGATTACGATACAAGTTTTGGTAATGATTCTTCAGGTGGTTCTTCAGCTGGCGGAGATCCAGGACAAGAGGATTATGGTGGAGATTCTTCAGGTAGTTCTTCACTTGGTAATGATGGATTTGCACAAGATCCAGCAAGTTATGATGAGGGGGATGACTCACCCCATCCTGGTTTGACAGCTGAAGAGTATCATAATTTAATGACCACCGGTAGCATCGAAGGCACAACTGGTGACGGTGACGGTGGAGGAAGTACAGTAGCAGTAGCACCACCACCAAAATACAAAGACATGAATGGTACGGAGTTTGACACCCAGGACGAAGCAGATGCGTCAACAGCTGCGATAAAAGCTGCAATGTCTGGTATCGAAGGGCAAACACTTACAACTGATTCTACTTATGTGAAATGGCTTGCCAGGAACAAAGATAATCCTGCTTATGCTGGATTAACGGATGCACAGAAAGAGGCTGCTTATACTACTGCACTCACCAAATCTCAGGAAGCTGCTGCAGCCCAAGTTCCTAAGATGGTGGAAACCATGAATAATTTCTTTGCAACTACTGATGCAGATGGAAATAAACTCTATGGGGAAAATACCACGTTTGAAGAGTTTAAGGCAGCAGTAGGTGGAGAAATGCCTGCAAATCTCAGTGAAGCAACTTTGCGTGATATGTATGCAAATGCAATCACCAAATTCCAGCGCGGTGAAGCATTTACGCTGACTCCAGAAGAAGTAGCAGCGTTTATAAGACCAACAATTCAAACTGCTTCTGTTAGTGATGCAGAAGGTGTTACTTTAGGCACTGTTTCAGATGCAACAACGACAGATGTTGGCGAAGTAACAGACGTTACTGCACCTACAATTGATCCTGTTTCAGATGCAACAGCGACAGATGTTGGCGAAGTATCAGATGTTACTGCAACTGAAGTCGCAGCCATTGCCTCAGTGACTGATGCTGATATGGATGCAATCTTTGAAGGCGGAATTGACGAAGCAGAAAAACTTTTGTTAGCCAGGGTAAATGGCACTGCAGATTCACCTGCAGAACGTCAGCTGATGCGTACTACTGAAAAGAATTTGCGTATGCTCTTAGGCGCAACTGCTGGAGGTGACGCAGATCCTGCAAAAGTAAGGCAGCTTAAAAATATATGGCAGGATATGACCCAGGTTGCCATTGGCGAAGCAGCAGATTTGCGTAGTAAAGAATCCCTGGCAGCTGAGTCGCAACTGGTTGAGTTGTATACAGGCAAATCCACCATGAAGCTGAATGTCAGACTTGCCAATATGGAGAAGGATAAGCAGGTTGCATTTAAAAATGGTGATTTGGCCCTCGCTGGAAAACTGGCAAATCAGCAGACTGCGCTGCAAAGAGTAATTACACAAGCATCCCTGAACACAAACATCAAACTGGCAAACCTGAAAAAAGATACAGAATTGGCAATTGAGCAGGGTAATATGACCCTGGCAGCTGACCTGGCAAATCAGCAGACTGAACTTCAGAGAATGATAACAAAAGCAACTTTGGACACAAACATCAAACTTGCTAATTTGCAAAAAGCTATAGATTTGGCAGTTGAGAAGGGCAAATTAGACCTGGCAACAAGTCTTGCTAACCTGCAGAAAAACCTCACAATTGCAACTGTTGATGCAAAATTAGCTGTCACGCAGCGTTCTCTAGATGACGCACTTGCAATAGCCAACTTTCAAGGAGAACAAGCACTCTACGGTCTTGAAGCACAGATTGATATTGAGACAATGAAGGCAGATTTAACTGAGATGGGATTTGATCTGCAGCGTGACCTGGCAGAGCTGGATTCAGCAACTCAACTTCAAGTTGCAGAACTGACAAAACAGTGGAGAGAAGCTGCAGGTGATGACCAGAAACAGGGCGCAATTATTGGTGCATTAGGGAGTATATTAGCTGCTTGGGCTAAGTCAGACATACGCGCAAAAACAAACATATCCCCTGGAGCTGGAGAAGTTGAGAGTTTCCTGGATGCACTGAACAGTTACAAATATGAATACAAGGATGAAAATGCACCAGGCGCAGACGCAGGTATGTTTGTTGGTGTTATGGCGCAGGATCTGGAAAAATCACCTATGGGAGCCAGTTTCGTTAAAGACACACCAAACGGAAAGATGGTGGATTACGGTCACGGTTTGGCTGCAATCCTTGCTTCACAGGCAAATATTCACGACAGGCTCAGACATTTGGAGGAAGGTTAAAATGGCACTAATGGATAACAACGAAGACGCGCTAACAGCAGCACTGTTTGATGAATCACCAGTGGAAGCTGCACCAGCGCAAGAAGGGGTTAGAGTGGTCAAATCTGGTGACACTTTATTTTCAATTGCCCAGGAAGTTGGCGTGCCACTTCAAAAACTTGCTGAAGATAACGGCATAACAGATGTGCATACAATTCAACCAGGGCAGGAAATTCGCTACACAAAACCTGCTCCACTACAAGTAGATACAGATATAAGTGCTAAACCTGAAGCTGCCACTGAGGGTATTGATATTGGGGATCTAACAATTGAAGGTGAAACAACTACAGCTGTTGACGCAGCTGCTGGTAGTGCCCCTATTTTACCAAATGCAGCAACTGAAAATAAACGGCAACAACAACTACAACTTGAAACAAGTGACGGTGGAACACCAACAGATACTGAAACTATAAGTAAATTAGATTTTCAAGCAAAACCTGTTGCTGAAGCCAGTATTGATGGACCACCAGTTACTGAAAAAGTATTTGAAGAACCAGGTGGACCGGTAGATACAATGCCGGTTAATTATGAGCAAAAAAGGCAAGTAGTTGAAACAACTTTGCCAGAAGATTCAAAATCGGTTTTTAAGGATGTTATAGATGAAATTGACGAACTTGAAATTAAGCCTGACAGTGAAGATTTCTATGAAAAGATTGCAGACACTATAAATAAAAATATTGATGCCTACAATACTAAAATTAGTGCTATTGCAGAAGAGAAACAGAAACCCACTTTTGAAGGATGGGATAAATTTCTAGCAGTATTAGGTGCAGCTATGGGGGCATACGGTAGTGCAATGACCGGCACGCCAAACTTTGCACTTAAAATTATGAATGATGCAATTGACAGAGATGCACAGGCATTTTTGAAGTCAAAAGAAGTACGCACAAAATCCCTGGAGAATCAACGTATGGACTTGATTATGCGCAGGGGTGAGTTGCTGCAAATGGCACAAAACCGCACAAGCCAGTTAATGCAGGCAGAAACATTTAAACTGTCAAAAGCTGAAGCAAAAGCAACTATTGAGAATTTAGATAAACAGCTGTTACAGAAAATTGCTGAAAACAAGCAAAGCTATGAACTGGTGATGGCAGGCATGATTAAAGACTTTATAATTTCAGATGCTAGTCTTAGGAACTCATTAAATAAAGAAAATAAAAAGAAGTATGTCAATTCCTTTAGCACAACAGATGCGGATGGTAATACAGTTATTATTCCAGGCTACATTGCAAGAGACACAAAAACTGCAGAAAAATTAACTGAAGATCAAGAAATGACTTCAAAGGCATTAGAATATATAGCTGAATTAGATGAATTATATTCTTCACCTGAAAAGTATTTACCTGCATGGGCTGGAGGCAAAGTTTCACAGAGAATTGATTATATTACTGACAGGTTAGAACTGACATTTAAAAGACTTGAGGGTATGGGCGCAAACTATACTCAGTACGAGCAAGCACTTATAAGAGGGATATTACCCACTTCAAGCCTAATTGATAAATTTTCAAAATATAAAGTTAAATCTGCTTCATTAAAAGAAGCAATGATAAGAGGTCTTAAAACTTCTGCAAAAGTGCGAGGCGTGCAAAGTGTAACAGCACCTATTTTAGCAAGCCAGGAAAATATTGAAAAATTTGGTGGTAAAAAGGTCCGGAAGAACTAATGGCAAAACTCTACGATAACAGATTAGGTGCAGGTGTCCTGGTTGCTGATGAAAGAGTAGATGAGCTGATTCAAACCGGCAATTACTCATTTATTAAAGGACCAGATATTCACTTGACGGATGACGCAGGTGAATTATATAGCGTACCACCTGAGAATGCAAAAGCAGCAATTGCTGCAGGATATTTCTATGCGCCTGCTAATGTTGTCAAAGATGAATTACTAAAAAAGGAAATTGAAGAAACGCCACTACAGTCTGCAGGTTATGGATTGTTGCGTGGTGCTACTTTTGGTGTATCTGATGCGTTTGGACCTAAACGTGAGCTGCAGCTGCGCAGGCAATTACAACCTGGTTGGACTGCAACTGGTGAGATTGCTTCACTGATTACTCCAGGAGGACTGACAGGACTTGCTGCTAAAGGTGCAAGGAATGCTGCAACTGCAATATTTAAGTCTGGTGTTAAAGCAACCCAGGCAGCAGACAAAGCAAAGCGAGTTGGTTCAGTATTAAATTCCAGGGTGGTCCGCGGATCAGTAGGGGGTGCAGCCGAAGGTGCAGCTGTAGGGACAATGTACGGAGTAAGCGGGCAGCTGCTGGATGATCCAGAGAACTATCCAACTTTTGCAGATCATATCTATGCGGGGGCC
>Ga0208011_1000717_pt1 | contig 12243 bp, 15 predicted proteins | sample 7_EtaG_FD_184080 | JGI IMG/M metagenome (GOLD analysis project Ga0208011, IMG submission 184080) | Marine viral communities from the Subarctic Pacific Ocean - 7_ETSP_OMZ_AT15161 metaG (SPAdes) (version 2) | ecosystem: Environmental > Aquatic > Marine > Oceanic | place: Pacific Ocean | collected... | reverse complement strand
ACATAATTTATGAGGCTGGACATTCATGTTATGTATCAACGAATGGATATAGAATAGGACGAGATATAGAGTTTGCTAAAAAACTAAAAGAACATAGTAAAAAAGGAAAGATGCGAATACACATGGATTTTAGTTGCGGTCTAAGTGAACGTTTAGCAGAAATACATCATGCAGATAAAAATAGTGTCATTAAAAAATTAAAAATGTTAGATGTTTGTACTGAAATAGGATTAGGCCGTATTACTATTGGTATGGTACTTACAAGAGGTGTTAATGAGTCTCACATGGAAGATTTATTTACTATAGCCAGAAGATATCCTAAAGTTATACGAGAAATTGCTTATAGGTCACAAGGAAATGTTGGTCGTTATATTAAAGATGAAGATGGTAATGACTTAAAACCATATACCACAAATGAATGGCTAAATCTAATGTTAGAAAAGAAACTAACAACTAAAAAAGATTTAAGCAAAACAATCATGGCTGGATTTATGGATAAAAGATGTAAAGGTAAAAATTGTTGTTATCATTATACAGCAAATAGAAAATTGTATATATCATGGTTAGATTTTTTAAATGATACTTGTTGGATGAGAGGTCAATTACGAGAAAAAGATGGTGAAGTTTTACCAGAGATAGAATACATGTTTGAATCATTAGAAGCCAACGATATTAATAAATTTATTAAAGTTAAGTTACATGCAAGAAATACCAAATGATGTAGTATTATTGACTGATGTTAATCACAATGTAGGGTATGCAAAATACGCAGGCACTTGGCGTATAGCCACGGAATTACGCAGATTAAATGCGAATGTAAAAATAATCGAGTGTTTTACTAGTTTTACAGAGCAACAAGTATTAACACTTATCGACCTATATGTGTGCAAGCAAACCAAATTTGTTGGTATATCAACAACATTGTTACACGGAGAATTTTTTCTTGGTTTCCGCAACAACTTTTTCGCAGAAATAAAATCTGCGATCCATAAAAAAAATCCAAACTGTAAATTGGTGTTAGGTGGTAGTAGGGTCAACGACTTTTTAAATGTTCCAGGAGTAGATATTTATGTAGCAGGCAAAGCAGATATTTCTGTAAAACAACTGTATCAATCCTTGTGTTCAAATACATCTATGCCAGAACGAATATTAAATACTGATTATCCTGTTTCAAGTGATTATTTTTCATCCACAACAATTAAATTCACCCACACAGATGATATAACTTGGGGAGAAAGCCTACCATTAGAAATTGCAAGAGGATGTATATTTAAATGTTCGTTCTGCCAATATGATTTAATTGGCAAACGCAAAGGTGATTATATCAAAGATCCTGAAACTTTGAAAAACGAGTTGATATACAATTGGGAAACATTTGGCACTACTGATTATTTGTTTACAGATGAACTAATAAATGAAAGCAAAGAGAAAGTAGATTTACTACATTCTATATTCACCAAACTACCATTTAAAATTAGTTGGAGTGCTTATGCTAGGCTCGACCTATTTTATGCCTACCGTGATATGAGAGATAAATTATTAGAAATGGGAGCCGCAGGTTTGGTATTTGGCATAGAAACATTAGATGAAACTGCTGGCAAACTGGTAAAAAAAGGTCTAGGTAAAAATAGAATATTCGAAACATTAGATCATCTTAGTGAAACATACAATGGTCAAGTAGTAATGAGTAGCAACTTTATAATAGGATTGCCAACAGAGACAAAAAGCAGTTTATATCAAACTTTCGAATGGTTAAATTCAGAAGATTGCCCATTGGATGTATTCAGTTTTACTCCATTAAATTTGCGGAACGCAGACGACGGTAGACAAATGAATGAAATTAGTTTAAACCCTGATAAGTTTGGGTATTCATCTGTCGGCACCGAAGGAAACAAGTTGATATGGGAAAACGAAAATATAAGTTATAACGAATCACTTGAAATATTAAATCATTTTCGAAATGAAAATAAATTTTCTAAAAAGGCTCACCTTGGTAGCGGCAATATGCTAGGAAGAATTAAAAATCTTGGATTCACCATAGAAGATACAAAAAAGCAATTCTTTGAACCGGATAATACTGTTGATTGGCAAGCAATGACTAATAAGTTAATTACTAAAAAAATCAATAAATATATTACAAGAGAAAATATATAAAATGTCTAATATAAAAGCATTACCATTTAAATTTGATATAGAAAAAATTAAAGAAGCACTTAATTTTATAATCAATAATTATGGAGATTATTTTTATGAATTTTCATTTCGAAAATCTTGGGGTATAGAAGATAATATTTTACAATCATTAAATTTAATGGGTGTTAAAGGATCATATGTTGGAGTACATGATACTAGAGAAAAAGATTATTTAGAAAATGGAATATTTACTAAATCATTTAATAGAAGTAAAAATACTTATATAAATGAAATTTTAAATACACTTTCTTCAATGTATACTATTGGTCGAATTATAATATATAAAATAGGACCAAATTCAATATTACCAAAACATATTGATAGTCATCCTAAAATTTTATTACCTATTATTACAAATACTAATTGTACAACCTTTTTATATAATGATGATGAAACAATTAAATCAGAATTAAATTTATTGGCTGATGGTAGTACTAATTTATTCAGTGCTAATTCAGTATTACATTCAGTATCTAATTTTGATAAAGTTAATACTGGATATCGAATGACTTTTGATGTAATTGATTATAAACCAGGTGCTATAAAATTTAATGGTTCATATGGTAAATGTTGGACAGTCCCATGTAAAACCCATTAATCATTAATCTCTATATTTGACGATATTGTTATCCGAAAGTCTTCGGATGTTTGCAATGGTATATCATGTTGTATAGCGGCCGGAAAAATAAACATATCGTCTTCCTCCGCTTGTGGAACCCACTTTTCAAACATAAAAGAATTGATCGGGTCAGTTGAATCTAATTTATTAAAAAGTGTTGGTTGTATGTCTTTAACGTAACTAGCAAAGTCAGCAGGATTAAAAAATCTGGTTGGGGTATGACCCGCCGTTAGGCGTAGGTAATGTGCCGTAGCAAAATCATCATGTGGCAAATGGTTATGTTTAACTAACCACTGCCCGTTGGTTATACATGTATAATTTATTATAGTACATTTCCAGCCATACCCTCGTTTTATTGGATATACTTCAGTTAAAAATTGTTTTGCAATGTTATCATAAACAGCCTGTAACTTGTCATAATTTATAGGAGTAAAATCATCGTTCTCAAAGTCTCTATGACTGTGATGAATGTTACACTCGTCTCCAGTTAGAGAACTGTTTCTATACTTGTTTAGACTGTAATTGTGTTTTATATTTGATACTATTTGCTCTTTGTCATAAGAGCTGGGGTCGATCTTGACCTTATATATTGGACAACCAAATAATGGTTCATATGTAAACATAATATTAAGTAAAAAAGGGTGCCATTCCCGCCGCTTCCGGAATAAAATTAACAACAGGCAATGCAAAATTCCAAGGCCTTTTGCATATTGAGCAAGAAACGAACCTTGCCGAGGTGATTATCGGTCAGTAGTTATCTGCGCCTCCTCACTATCTCAACACCCTAATTTTTCTTTTAATTCGGTTAATTCTCTATTAGAGAGTCCATATTCTTTGCACAATATTTTTTCTGCTTCTTCTAAATTTTCACCAGCATCTTCGAAATATGCATCAAGTAGATAATCTTTCCAGTTGGTTGCAAAATCGCCAATTACTAGTTCTCTAATAAATTTCATTTCTACGCCACTAAATGTAACGGCATCTCGTGCATAATCTTCCCATGCCTCACATATAATAGGAAACTTAGGCTTAACTAACTCGTACATTACCTTTGCATACTCTTGTATCTCCCATTGTGCATGAGGGTCTGCTCGCAAGCCAACCATATGTAGGAAGTTTTTCATGTTACACTTCCAATATGCCTCAGTATAATTGCTTACTGGTAATACTGCTCTAGCAGTTTCACGAGCCATGTCTTCTTTAAGAAATGATTCATAGGTGTCGTGTGCCTGGTTATGTATCTTTTCCATCCATTGTTGAGTTCGCTCTTTTGCTTCTTTGGAAAACTCTTCGCCTCTACCTTGTGCATTTGTTGTACTTTGTTTCTTTATGTCTTTTTGTTCAGGTACATAAAAATTGTCAGACATAACTGAATAACGACCACTATACTCATTAACACTCGCAGTACGGTGACGTATAAGTTGTCGCATTACAAAGATGGGTAATTTAATGTGGAATTTTACTTCGCACATTTCAAATGGGGTGGAGTGTCTGTGGCGTAACAAATAACGTATTAAGTTTCGATCAGTATTCACAGTCTTAGTACCACTGCCGTAACTAACTCGTGCGGCTTGTACTACGGCGTCGTCATCTCCCATGGTGTCGACTAATCCAACAAACCCATGGTCTAATACTTTAACATATCCGTCGTCACTCATATTTCTTTAATACGTTATTAACTTTGTTTTGGATGTGAGTCTTTACCCTAACAGTATCAACTTTAACATTAATGTCTGCTACCATTCCTTCAGAAAATGCTCCGTCGCTTAACATCTTTTCCATAAATTCATCCATACTGCGGAACTTACGGATAACCGATGTGTCGAAACTCATAATTGTCCCGTTGTTTAACCGAACATTAATGTTTTCAGCATATTTTAACGGTAGATCAGTAACTGTTGTTTCGTCAATAATGTTATCTAAATACCTAGACTGCCTATCAATTGGCATAAGCCATTCCTTATGATTTTTTAGGCCGGCCTCTCTTAGGTTTAAGACTTGGGTTTAATTCAAACGCTTCTCCTCTCAACCGGTCTGCTTCTGTTTGCATACCATTTGCTTGAGCAAGAAGTCGTTGTGCCAACTCTACATCGCCTAAAACACCTGGTGTTTGATCACCGGTGTTACTGGGCATGTCGCCCATCGATGCAAGTTCTTGAACCTCGACTTTACTAGCCTGTACATCTGTATTTACTGGCTTGCGACCTGCTTTTTTCGCTTGGTCCGCTTTTGCGGCACTTGATAAGGAAGCATCGTGTTCTTTTGCATCCCATCCGCCAAGTTTATTATTGAGGTCAGTCAATTTAACCTTACTAACATTATCAGGTGTTAGCACTACATTACCACATGGTTCTTTTTGCAACCATCCACGTTTATGAGCACCTTGTAGCATATTTTCGCCATCGCTCAAAACTGATCGTTCCATTATTTTATAAAAGTCCCACGTTTCTTGTGCTCGTTCTTCTTCAACAGTTCGCATGAAATCATCATGATATCTGTCAGGCATTGCATCAGTATCAATTACTAAGCAGTGATCTTTATCCTGCGGTAATTGTCTAAATGCAACAACGATACGTCTATCAGTATTAAACAGACGTCCTACGTGTTTTAGTGGTGTTGGCATATCGCCTCTTCTAGTTTTTCGATTTATTTGGGGGTTCTCCACCGGTCAATGGTGGTTCGCCCGTTAATGCGGTTGCGGCCGCAGTCGCTTCGTCGACAGAGTCGGTTCCACCTTCTCCATCTGGATTTGCCTGTTGTTGTGCTTCGGCAACTTCTTTTAAAAACTCTTGAGTTTTATCGTAGAGTTCACCAACCATTTTAAGTTCTGGCGCTCTGAATGCTCCCCTTTGGGTTGCAATATCGATAATTTGAACTACTAAGTTTAAATCTGCAATAGTCAGTGACATAATACTCCTATTAATTAACCTTATATTTTATTTATCTTTGTGAATTGACTGGTTCCTCCAGTCCTGAAAAGCTCTTACAATAAGCTCTCGCTCTGCATGATCTTCAAAATAAAATGTTATGACATTATCTTTGTTTATATTATAATGCCATAACATTTGAAGAAGATCAAAAGGAAACGAGTCCCAAGGAACTTTAGTCCCCCTTGGTAACTCGTAACTTAATCTATTGCGTATCATGTGAGTACGCAAACTGTCTGATACTAGGTTAAACTCGTCTTTTGTTAAGGCTGGGTTTGGTTTATACTTTAACTCTATCATAATGTACAGTTTGTCCGAACGGAGCATGAACTCTTTCATCTCCATGAATAACAAACAAGGTATCACAGTATTCTTCGTCTCCCCAACTCCCCCACGGATAACCGTCAGTAAACATTATGAGTTGGTCGGGTTCTATTTCCTGATCTTTCATCATTTCCCAGTTGCACATGAACTCTGTTCCACCGCCACCTTCAAGTTCGTAATCCATAATGTCTTCTGAACTGTCTGGTGTGAACTCATGTACAGTATATGTTTCAGTATCGAAACTCCAAAGCCTAACTCTGTAGTCTGCATACTGATCCATAATTCCTTTTGTTTCGCCTAAAAAGTCTTTAAGCATTTGGTCTGTCATTGAACCCGATGTGTCAATAGCAATTCCGATGTCAATACGTTCGTCATTGTTAAGTCCGGGAAGTACAATTCCTGAATGCCATGCTTTACGGCTGGGTCTTTGAAAAGTAAAATCATTCTTAATGCAACTGTCTATACTTGCACGAAGCATCTGTCTCCAATCCATCTTAGGCTCTGTCATTTCTTTAACAAGCCTTGCAATTCCCTTGGGCATGTTTCCAGCACCTGCTTGTTGGGCGGATTGTATTACTGCTTCTTTGAATTCATCTTTAATTCTCTCACGTTCTGATTTTGAGTGTTTAACTGGACCTTTTTGTCCTGGATAATCTTCTTCGTTATCCGCATTTTCGTCTTGCTCTGCACCATCTGCTTTTTGTTGGCCATCGCTTTGTGACTCTTGTTGTTCTCCGTCACCTTCGCCACTACCATTACCTTCACCGTCTAAATGTTGATCCCAAGTTTCGCATGGTGGTTGCTTATCTTTTATATCTTCGTAAACTTCTTCTGTTGTCCAGGTATCATTATATTTGCCATCGTACAGTATTTGCACTTTAGTTATACGCTCGCCAACATTATGATTGACTAACTGGTAATTAATAATGTAATCACCTGCCATGTTAAAGTAAGCAGGGTTTCTGTCTCCTCTGCGGTCCATATGATCGTAAATGCAATGCCCTACTTCGTGTGCTAATCCAAAAATTACTTCACCATCACTTAGTGAGTCAATAAATTCTGCATTAAAGTAAAGGTATTTTCCGTCGGTTGCTAACGTGTGGCACCACTTGGAGGCATCAGTTAAAACTAGGCGGGTTACAAGATTACCAAAAAACGGATGGTTGAGCAACATACGTACTCTTGCCATCGTAAGTTTGTTTATTGTTTCTTTCTGCTGATGTGAATCTGGAGTATATTGGCTGTCTTTTGCAATTCGCTTTTTTGCATTTGGGGGCTTATGGAGTGTCTTTGTTCCATCAACAACTGGACCTGGTGTCATGTACATCAAATTCCCTTGCATTTTTATCTCCGTTTCATTTATCATACTACTATTATACTACCTTCTACGATAAAGTCAACACTTTTTTTAAGGCATCTATTAATTTATATATTAATTCTTCAGTATGTAGCGGTGTTGGACAAAATCTAAGCCGTTCTGTACCTACCGCCACGGTCGGATAATTGATAGGTTGTACATATATATCGTGGTCATACAGTAATTTGTCGGAAAGTAACTTAGTTTTCTTTGCTTCTCGTACCATAACGGGTACTATGTGGGTATCGTTATCAAGTATGTCAATTTCAGCCATTTTGCATAAGTTCTTGAGCTTTTTTGCATTTTTCTGATGCATTTCACGCAATTCCGAATGCTGTCGAAGATAACGTATACTTGCATAGGCTCCGGCACAGACAACCGGGCTCAAACTGGTTGTAAAAATGAATCCTGATGCTTTGCTTCGTATTGTATCTATAATTATATCGTCACCAGCAATGTAGCCTCCTTGACAACCAAATGCTTTGGCTAACGTGCCATTAATTATATCCACTCTGTCTGCTACACCTAATTTTTCCGCATATCCTGCTCCTGTAGGACCGTATAATCCAACCGCATGAACTTCATCTAAAAATGTTATTGCATTAAACTCATCTGCTATGTCTAAAATTTCTTCAATCTTACTAACATAACCATCCATGCTATAAACTGATTCAAATACAATACATGGAGTTCCTTCTACGTCACTTAATTTGCTTCGCAAATCTTCCATGTTGTTATGTTCAAATATATGCTTTGGTGCTCGTGAATGTCGAATACCACCAATTAAACTGGCATGGTTTTTCGAATCCGAAACAAATTCTAAATCGGGGATAATAGTCTTTAGTACAATTAAAGACCATTCATTTGCATTAAATGCAGACGTGAATAATAATGCACTTTCCTTGTTGTGGAGCCTTGCGAGTTCTCTCTCTAACGTATCATGATAGTGAGTAGTACCACCTATGTTACGAGTACCTCCAGCACCAAGACCGGTTTCTTCTAATGCAGTACGAGCGGCATCAATAACAACTTTATGTTGACTCATGCCCAAATAATCATTTGCACACCAGTGAGTAATGTTTTTAGGACCAGCCGCCTCCTGTCCTTTACCAGAATACCATATTGCCTGTGGATACTTTCCACGTTCTCGCAATACGGAATTAAAAATCCGGTACTTGCCTTCTTTTTTTAAAGAGTCTAGTTCTTCTAGGAATGGTTCTTTGTTAATCATTTTTCAACTCGATTAAACTATACATTTATTTATAGTACGTTTCACGAGTGTCAAATGCAAGTCTAAAAAGGAATACTGTTTGGGAATCTTTAATGTGAACACAAAAACAATTATAGATTTTTTGTACGCCACTACTGCCTTCACTTATATAATAGTGTAATGGGCTTTCTTTGGCTCTTAACCATCGTTTACATCTTTTAAGATCCTTTTTATCTAAGTATAGTTCTTTTGTTACTCGTTTCCAACGATCTATATAATCCATAATTGATCCTGGAGATGGGCAAATATCTTTACCAAACTGTTTTTCGATAGTTTCTTTGCCGTAAATTCTATAAACGGTTTCTATTGCTCGTTTTGCGGTGCAAAACTGAATTTCTAAGGCAGTGGTTTGTTTCATATCGCTTTAAATAAAAAAGGGCACCTGCGACGTGTGTCAACAGGCGCCCTCAGGCGCTTAATTGGAGAGGTGCAACCAATTAAGCATCTATAACCAGTTGTCCAAACCTGTCAAAAAAGTCTTTGAAGTTTGGAAGTTTAGTATGGTCAAATGGAAGGCTGTAACTCTTAAGTGCCATCCTTGCACCCATTATGGTCATTTCAGTATTAAAATTATCCATCATGAACTGGAGGAAGTTACCACATTGGGTGTGCCATTCTTTAACTTTTCCGAGAGTTGTGAAATTCTCTTTAAGTTCGTAGCACATTGCGGTTGTTAGTGCATACATTGCACTAATTTCCTTTGTTTCCAAAGTTTTAACTTTTCCATCCAGGATTTCAGTCGGGTTAGGCATCTTTGCGGTGCTTTCGCGGTGTGCCTGGAATTTAAGTCCAACACCTTCGCCAACACAACCTGATACCATGTCCAGTTCCAATGTATTATCCCACTCAGTATCTTCATCTGAGTCTTGCAGAAGTTCACTAACAAAGGTCCAACTACGTGGAGTTGAAAAGGCCTTTGTGTCTGCCTTAGGATCAAAGTCGTAAAGGTCCTGCTTTTGAACAGTCAAGTAACCTACTACGTCAGGATGGACATCATTATGAATTGCCCACTCATGCCAGCAATCAAATTCAACTTTAAGTTCCAAGTGGACGAAACGGTTTGCCAAAGGCTTTGGCATGCGGTATGAAACTCCTTTATCGGAGTCTCTGTTTCCTGCGGCTATAACAACTACGTTGTCGGGGAGTTTGTAAGTTCCAATTTTGCGGTCCAGTATCAACTGGTATGCGGCGGCTTGAACTGCTGGAGCGGCTCCATTGATCTCATCCAAGAACACAATAGCATTGCTATCTGGATCATGTGGAAGCTCTGCGGGCGGTGCCCACTCCATTTTGTTAGTTTTGGGATTGTAAAAAGGAATGCCTTTCATGTCTGTGGGTTCCCACAATGGAAGGCGGATGTCGATTACCTTGCGGCCTAACAGTAAACCAATTTGGCGAATTAAATCGCTTTTTCCAATTCCTGGAGCACCCCAAAGCATAATTGGTCGTTTCCTTCCAATAGCTCTTTGGATAATTGCTGATGCTTGGTTTATGTTTACTTGTCTTGTTGTGTCAATTACTCCTGCCATTTTGCACCTCTGCTAAACAGTTAATCATTTACTCTATGTATATATTATACTATCTTTGACGAAAGAGTCAAGTGTTTTTTTCACTTTTTCTGAACTTTTTTCGGGTTTATATGTAACCCACTTACATAACTTGTCTGCAAACTGACTTACTGTATCAAACTCATGTAAATCATCCCAAGTTAAGCCTAAATCAGTATTAAAATCCTTACAAACGTCTTTGTTAATATATTCTACAAAGTCGTCTTGTGATTTATCGTTGGCTATGTTTAAATTAAGAAATTTGAGCATGTTGGAGGACTTATGGGGAGCCTTAATTCTCCCTAGACTGTTGACATTTGAACAATCAACTACCGCATCAAGGATTGTTTTAACAGCGTCTGATCTATGCATTTGTGTTTTTAAAAGTTAATTTACAACTCATACCACTATTATACTACCTGGTGACAAAAGAGTCAACTATATTATTAAAGTTTCTATAGAAAAATGAGCTCTATTAAAATCGCCAGGTCTGCCTCTAGGATTGCTTAAGAATTTTATACCGTGATCATCAAATGATCGTTTGTCATGTGAGTGTCCACTTATCCAGTATATGATTTTGTCTGAATATTTCTCTGCTAGGCCCATAAAATATGGATTACCATAACAACCATATCTTATTTCTGGACCGGGGTAATATATTGTACACATGCCAGGATGACACGTGACGTGGGTTGCCACTATTATTTCATTTACGTTGTCGTATATAGTGCTTATTTGTCGTTGTAAACTTAATGCATCTTCTGATGCTAGTAATTCAAAATTTCGTTTTACTACTTTGAAATCGACCTCACCATTTTTGACTTCATGCCAACGCTCTCTTTTCCAAAAGTTTTTGGCACATTCATCAGGGTCGACGTCGCCGAATGTAAAGTCCCAGAATCCACAGACACCGACAATGCCGACGACACCGTCATCTGTTTCTATTTTTGTTAAATTTTCTGGAACGTATGTAATATTAGGGAAGCACTCAATGTACTTTATTAATTCCTGTTGAATGAGTCGTGTTGCAAACCTGTTTGATTGATATTCATGATTACCATCGACAAAGTATACATGCTTGTATACTTCTGCAATTTTTTCTAATCCTGTTGCACATTCTTCGATAGTATCAGCAATATCGCCGGCAACAATTATGAAATCACTCTCTTGAGTTTTTAACCATCCCCATCTTTGAAATTCTTCCCAACAATCATAGTGTAAGTCCGAAACAAAGTCTATTTTCATATTAAAGATATTTATAAAGTTAAAATTTAGATATAAATCTCGCTATGGGTTGTATAAAAGGTAGCAAGGCTACTGCCATTATTGTATTAACGCCAGTATGCACAAGAGCCACTTGTTTTGTAATGCCCGTAGGCATTCCATCACTAACTAATATTCCTGCGATCCATACTGTACCTGTTGTGCCTACGTTTGCTCCTAATATTGCGGCTACTGCTGAGGGCAATGGCAATGTTCCTGAAGCGACAAGTCCTATAACTGCTGTTGTTGTAAGGGATGATGATTGCCAAAGAAGTGTACAAACAATAGATCCAAGAAACATCCAGTATGGGTTGCTTAAAAACCATTGAAGGTGTTCTAAATTACCCATCGACTTCATTCCACCACTAAACATCTTCAACCCAATGTAAAAAATTACTAACCCAGCAAGGGTCTGAAGTCCTGGACTGTTTAATTCCATAGTTTGCACCTTTTTAACAAGTTTTGCTTTTTTAGATACTTTCATCAACTGGTATTTAATAACTAAGTATTAAATTACTGTTATTTTGCTCAGAAACAAAATCAAATAAATACGTGTGAGGACAAAAATGAAAACCCAAGATGTAGTTAGTGAAAAACTTATTAAAGTCCCCATTATTGCTTATCAAGAACTTGAGACGCCATTATTGGACTTTACCTTTACGTGGCTCAGCAAAGTCTTCCCACGACGTCCTATGTTTAGAGATACCATTAAAAATTATATGCAAAACAATGGCATTAATTTT
>Ga0208011_1000716_pt1 | contig 12266 bp, 19 predicted proteins | sample 7_EtaG_FD_184080 | JGI IMG/M metagenome (GOLD analysis project Ga0208011, IMG submission 184080) | Marine viral communities from the Subarctic Pacific Ocean - 7_ETSP_OMZ_AT15161 metaG (SPAdes) (version 2) | ecosystem: Environmental > Aquatic > Marine > Oceanic | place: Pacific Ocean | collected... | reverse complement strand
AAAGAAGAGATAGAGAGCGACCCGGCATTGTTAGCTGCGCTTTCCAAACTTACCGATACGATGGAAGAGCTAGACATAAGCATTGACTTCTTGGCCGCGGCCGTGATCGGAGGGGATCCCCTTTCAATCGGAAGCGCTCAGAGAACTTTAGGCCGTGCCTATCGCCCCTCAAAGCCGGCCGGTGACTCACCAAAACTCAATGAAGATGAAAGATCTCAGATGGTGTGCAAAAGCTTGCGTGAGACCATTGCCGAACTGCAATTTGAGAAAGACAGCGGCGCCACCGAGGATCTAACCATCCAGAACCAAATTGATGTATTAGAGAGTGTTATCATTCTCAAGGGCTGTATGGAGGACTCGGCATGAAAATCACAAAGCAACAACTTAAAGAGATCATCAAAGAGGAAACTGAGCATGTTTTAGAAGAAACTGCGTACGCTAAAATTCCTGTCGAAAAGATGGATGAATTTAAAAGAAGGCTGGAAGATTGGGCTATGTACTACAGAGACGCGTCGTCCTGGGTGAGGAATGATGCAGTACTCCCACCAACCCGTGAACAAGTCGAAGAAAAAAACCCCTATCAGGAGTTTACGAGAATCTCACAAGAAAATGGCTTAAGGCTGCAGCAGAAATTTACAGAACTTGACGATAGCTTAAGGGCGTTGCTGAATGACTTTGACATGAAATTTAAAAAATATGAAAGAGAAAGATCCAAAGCATTGTCGCAGCTAGATAGTTTTGACGAAGGAAAAAAATGATGGCACAAACAAAAGCATTCGTTGACACATGGTTGTCAAAATTAACATCGCGTAAATTAATGGTGTGGGCAACGGCAACAGGTCTCACGTTTACGGGACATGTCACCAGCGAAGACTGGGTAATTATTTCAGCGATCTACATTGGAGGCCAAACGATTATCGATGGCATAGCTAGATTGCGAGGGTATAATGATTAAGAAGCATATTTTAGAATTTGCTCTTAAAAACTGGAAAGCAATACTGATTGTATTGCTTCTCTTGGTTGTGGTGCTAAAGACCCGCTACGACTATCACTTGATGGAGAATGCATACCAAGCACGCATTGATTCAACAGAGGCCCAAATTCGGGGTTTAAAGGATATTCACGAAAAAGAATTGCACGAAAAGCAGCTTTTGATGGATGATTATCTGCAAGAATTGGAATCGATCGAGAGAGAATATGAAGTCACCCTTCAAGAATTAGAAGACGAGAAGACAAAGAAAACCCGCAACTATGAAAGAAAGTTTAGTCAAGACAAGAAAGGACTAATTAAAGATATAAAGAACACATTTGGTTTTGATTATGTTACTCCTTAGCTTGCTGGTGCTGATCTCGCCACCCGTCCACGCGGCCACCCCACAGTTCACTATTCTTGGAAAAAATCAGTGTGCACCCTTTGAGGGCGTCTTGTTCGATAAACGAGCAACAGCCGAAATGTTATCTGGCTACGATATTGCTGCACATGCTTGCGATATTAAAGTACAATATGAGTTAAGCAAGGCGAGAGAGAGGCACAAGCTTGAACTAGAGACTTTGAGAATAGAACACAAAGCATCGACGGCCCAGTACGATCTGTTCATCACACAGAAGGACAAGGAAATTCAAGCACTCGTGAAGTCACTTAAAAAGACATCTCCACGAAATAAAACGTGGTGGCTTATTGGCGGCGTAGTACTTGGCTCGGCCGCAACCTACGGAGCGTATAGGGCATTCGATGAAAGATAAAGATTTAAACAAAATCGCAGCAATTGAAAAGGCCATCAGCGAGAAGTATGGATCTGAAGCGATCACCAACCCCAGAGCAAATTGGGACGATGCCAAAGAAAAGGAATATCTTTCTCAGATGAAAGAGTTTTATCAAAAAATAAAGAAAAATGAAGAACAACAAGAGAAAATTGATATTAATGGTATAAAGGTATCAAAAAAACTACTTAATAGAGAATCTTTAACATTGTGCTCGGTCTGCGGATCTTTTCCAAGGAAGTCGATGGATGATGTCTGTCTCATTAAATTTCAATGTTGTAACGCGTGTTACGATAGATACGTTTTTGGGAGAGAAGAGAGATGGCTAAAAGGATGGAGACCAAATAATGGCTAAAAAAGATAATTCAGTTTACGATATTATACAGGGGCTTCATCAAGCCGCGGCAAATGCCTATGATGGCGCTTTGGGTGAAGATGAGTCCCCAGTGAAAACCGGCGCCCTTCGCCGCGAGCAGGGAGATGTTTTGATCGACCAGCGCGTGATGGACGGATTTAACGTTAAAATTTATGGCAACATGATGTGCCTCACCTATCAATCGGATGTTCGACTTAAGGAAGTCTACGGAAACGGATTTGAAAGTGAAGTAGATCAGCGCTTGACCGATATCGTTTCGTGGATTAAGAAAGAGTACCAGAAGTTAACTGGTAAATCAGTCACTCTTACCGAAGAGGGCGAAGTTGATGTGATGGTGCAGAGCACATCCCGCATTCGCACTTGGGTTCAAGCCAAGAAGCACTATAAGATCGGCGGCATCGATTCGGAGATGAACCTTGAAGAAGAATCAAAGGATCGCGTCGAAGAAAGCTGGCGCTCATTCCTCGATCTCGGAGGATGGAAAGGCAAGCGCCCAGACAACGACACACGTCCCAAGAACTCGGGAGAATAACAATGAACCTCTCGCGTAACGATCTTTATCGTATTATTCTTGAAGAATATCTGAAGGAAGAGGGCATCACCGAAGCTCCTGGTGATGTGCTGGATTTATTGCGCAAGATTAAGCGCGACCCAGATTACGACCCACGCGAGGATCCGGGCGCACATTCGTATACGAAAGACGGGCCTCCCGCTACCACTCGCACAATGTCCCGCCCACACCGCAGGGACCCCCAAGATCCAGGCGAGACAATGCCAATTGGTGCAGATATCCCATCAGACGACGCCCCAGAGGGTGGATATGGTGGTTTCCAAGATCGCTCAGGCCCACCTTTAGAAGATCGGCTTATGGATTTAATCCAAGGGATGCCCCCAGAAGAAGTGGCTGACTTGTTTCAGGTAGTATTTGAGAAAATCCCGGGCATCGAATTGTCGAGCCCGGGCGACGAGGACTACCCCGAAGAAGAGACACTCTATTCCCCCGGCGCCGAAGGCCGCCCAGTAGTAAGAGGTCTCCACAGAGATATGGCACTACAGGAGCTGATACTGCTCATTAAAGAAGTGATAAAAGAAGAACTATACCAACAAGATGTATGAGTTTTCAATTAGACAAAAAGCAAAGAGTCAAAGAAATATTAAAGTGCGGTAAAGATCCGTCCTACTTCCTTAAAACATATGCACGCATATCACACCCGATGCATGGGCTGATTCTTTTTGATACGTACGGTTTTCAGGACGACCTTCTCAAAGACTTTAATGATTATCGGTTTAATGTAATCCTTAAAGCACGCCAGCTAGGAATTTCAACGATTACGGCCGGTTATGTTGTATGGCTCATGCTGTTTCACAGAGATAAGGCCATCCTTGTTATGGCCACGAAGTTTGCAACTGCGGGGAACTTGGTCAAGAAAGTCAAGAACATCATGCGCAATCTTCCAGACTGGCTTAAAATAGCGACCATCAGCGTGGATAACCGCACCTCTTTTGAGCTTTCCAATGGTTCCTCTATTAAGGCAACGTCCACCTCTGGTGATGCTGGTCGCTCTGAGGCGTTGTCTCTCTTGGTGCTTGACGAGGCCGCGCATATTGAAGGCCTGGAAGAATTGTGGACGGGCTTGTATCCCACGCTGTCAACGGGTGGCCGATGCATCGCACTTTCTACGCCCAACGGAGTTGGAAATTGGTTTCACAAGACCTGCACAGACGCAGAGTCCGACGCCAATAATTTTCATTTAACAACTCTTACCTGGACCGTACACCCAGATAGGGATGAAAGCTGGTACCACAAAGAAACCAAGAATATGTCAAAACGCCAGATTGCGCAAGAGCTTGAATGCAACTTCAATACTTCTGGTGAAACTGTAATCGATCCTGATTGTATGGAGTGGCTGTTGTCCAACATTAAAGATCCCAAATACCGAACAGGGTTTGATAGAAACTTTTGGATTTGGGAAGAGTTTGATCCCACATGCAATTATTTGATGGTAGCCGACGTCGCGCGAGGCGATGGCGCTGATTTCTCAACTTTTCATCTTATAAAGCTTGAAACCTTAGAGGTTGTTGGAGAATACCAAGGAAAGCCAACTTTAGATATGTTTGCGAACATGCTCAATCAAGTTGGGAGAGAGTTTGGGAATTGTATGGTGGTTGTGGAAAACAACAATATTGGCTATTCTGTGCTAGATAAATTAATAGATTATACATATCCCAATATTTATTATTCAATTAAATCAACGCATGAATATATTGAACAACACCAGGCCGAACATCGAACCTCTGCCGTTCCGGGGTTCTCTACCACCATGAAGACGCGACCTCTTATAGTCGCGAAATTAGAAGAGTTTATAAGAAACAAACTAATTAAGATATATTCTTCTCGAACAACTAACGAGATGAAAACTTTTATTTGGAGGAATGGAAGGCCGCAAGCGATGAAGGGCTACAACGATGATTTGATTATGGCGTTAGCGATTGCGTGCTGGGTTAGGGACACAGCACTACAATCCAGCGCGAGAGACTTAAACTACCAGAAAGCCTTTATCGATGCAATTTATACCACCAAGACCACCATGAATACGCAAATTAAAGGCCAAGATGGCTACAAAAAAGACAACATCTTTGATAAAATAGATGAATCCAAAAAACTATACGATCAATTCAATTGGATTATAAAGTGAGAATTTAAATGGCGCAAGACAAAAACCCCAAGAATACCGAATCAGGCCTCTTTAAGGCTCTTACTAGACTGTTTTCTGGGCCAATTATTAATTATCGGTCCCAGTCCGGCCGCCGCATCCGCCGGCAACATCTAGATAAATTTTCTTCTCGATTTAAGTCTGCCTCTGGTCAGCAGTTTAAGAAGACTCTGTACAACCCTCTAGACTCCATTTCTACAAATGCTATTCAAAACCAACAGCGCACAGAGCGCTACATCGATTTCGATCAGATGGAGTACATGCCAGAGATTGCATCAACCATGGATATTTATGCTGACGAGATGACCACGTATTCGGAATTGCGTCCGATGCTTAACATTAAATGCCCCAATGAAGAATTGAAAGCTGTCCTAAGAGTGCTGTATTCAAATATATTGAATGTTGAATATAACCTTTTCGGCTGGTCTCGCACAATGTGTAAGTATGGGGACTTCTTTTTGTATCTTGATATTGATGACAAGTACGGCGTACAGTCAGTTATTGCGTTGCCCTCTCCGGAGATTGAAAGACTCGAGGGTATGGATTCTACAAATCCCAATTACATTCAGTATCAGTGGAACTCTGCCGGGATGACATTCGAAAATTGGCAAATTTCTCATTTTCGCATTCTCGGCAATGATAAGTATGCCCCATATGGCACTTCCATTCTGGAGCCGGCGCGCCGTATTTGGCGCCAGCTTACATTGATGGAAGATGCAATGATGGCGTATCGCGTTGTCCGTTCCTCCGAACGCCGAGTCTTTAAGATTGACGTGGGAGCTATCCCCCCACAAGATGTCGAACAATACATGCAGAAGATTGTAACCCAACTTAAACGAAACTCAGTAGTTGATGCGGATACCGGACGCGTCGATTTGCGCTATAATCCCATGAGTATTGAGGAGGACTATTTCATTCCGGTCCGCGCTGGTTCTGTGACGGATATTCAGAATCTCGCCGGCGGCCAAAATATTACCCAAATTGATGATGTTAAATATTTGAGAGACAAATTGTTTTCTGCGTTAAAGATTCCCCAATCTTATCTTACGATGGGAGAAGGTGGAGAAGAAGACAAGACCACACTAGCCCAAAAGGATGTTCGATTTGCGCGCACGATCCAACGTCTGCAGCGCGTCATCATCGCGGAGCTTACGAAGATTGGAATCATTCACCTTTATACGCTTGGCTTCCGCGGCGATGATTTGTTAAATTTTGAACTTTCCCTCAATAATCCTTCTAAGATTGCAGAACTGCAAGAGCTTGAGCATTGGAAGCAAAAGTTTGAAATCGCAGGGGCTGCCACTGAGGGGTTCTTCTCTCGTCGCTGGGTGTCTGATCATATTTTTGGAATGTCTTATGAGGACTTCACCCGCAATCAGCGTGAGATGTATTATGACCGCGAGCAAGATGCCAAGCTACAACAAGTCGCAGAAGGCGGAGCCTCTGTTTCCGGCGGTGCCCTTGGTGGAGATATCGACGCCGGCTTGGGCGATGACCTGGGCCCGGACTTGGGTGGGGATTTGGACACCGGCCCGGAAGAGATCCCGGCCTCGGCTGTCGGCGCCGATGAGCCCGCCGGCGAAGAATCTTCGCTTCTGGCGGTGCCCCCCGGCTCGCGCAATGCCCCGCGACTTACACCTGGCGCCAAAGGAAAGGTATACCACCCCGCGAAGACGGACAAGCGCCAAGCCGGCGCAAGATCTCGCTCATATGCTAGTAAATATTCTAAAGAAAAGAGTAGCCCAGGAGTGCGGAATGTGATGCCTGGATACGGAGACCTAAAGACTCTAACCACAATGAATGGCCTCGGAGCAGGTATTTACGAGCAAGATGAGTCTATTTATAATTTGAGGGAAAGCGACGAAGAGAACAAGCTTTTTGAAATAAACGAATCTGTTCGAAATTTATTACAAGATTTGAACAAGAATCAGACTTTAATAACGGAGAAAAAAGATGAAGAACAAGCATAATAAAAAGCGTAATACCGCATTTATTTATGAATCGCTTGTCAAAGAGGCGACTGTCGCCATGTTGCGCAGCGAAACAGAAAAAAAGAGAAAGGTTGTAAGCCTGATCAAAAGACACTTCCATTCGGATAGTCTGTTAAATAGGGAGCTTGAGTGCTATAAATCCTTATACGAGAAGCAAGACCTTGAAGAAGCGTTGTGTGAAAAAATAATAAAGGAAGCGAAGATTGCCAGGCGCCTGATTGATCCCGATGGACTCTTTAAACAACAAACAGAGTTGATAAAAGACATTAACAAGGATTTAGGCCCAAGCGTTTACAACAATTACGTTCCAAACTATCGAACATTGGCTAGTATTTCTCAATTGTTTTCCACGAAGTTATCTCCGAAGAACGCTGTAATATTAGAGAAGCAGCTTGTGACTGACATGGCCACAGCCTCCTCGCAGGGAGAAGCCGCAACCGCCGTTGATGGTCTCGTGGTGCAGAGCTTCGTTCAGAAATTTAACTCTAAATATTCAGAAACGCTTTTAGAGGAACAAAAAACTTTGTTGGGTTATTATATCTCTTCCTTTTCCGATAATGAGTTGGAATTGAAGATGTTCTTAAACGAAGAAATCAAACGCCTCAAAGATAAGCTAATCGAAGCAAAGAGAGTAGACGATATTAAATCCGACCCGGCAATGGTTGCCAAAACAGAGACCATCATCGAGAAGTTAAACTCTTTCTCCTGCTCTGCTGTGAACGACCAGGTTCTTATCTTGGTGATGAAAACTCAAAAACTAGTAAAGGAAATTTATAACGATGGCAATAACGGTTAAAGTTGGAGAAAAGGCAAACCAAAAGAAAGTAACTCTTGAATTAGATATCAGGAAAAGCCTTGATGGCGATTTAATGATCTTCGATCATGGCGATATCGACATCGTGTTATCCCCAGCCAAAAACAAAGTTGTGGCCTTCCCCAAGGAAACCGCGGACGACTTGGTGTATGGCGCGCAAAACAGGCTGTTTACCTTCCTGCACAAGCGAGGTGTAGTAGTTCCAGAATCTATCCATGCCGGCACTTTTGCGGGCTCCCTGGAAGCCACCATGCAGGAGCCGGTTATGGAAGGCGTTAGCGCCCCCAAAATGGCACTCATTAACATCGCCAATTTCATCACCGAAGAGCGCCCCTATTTCGAGAATACTGAAGCTATCATTTCAATGACAGATGATGAGCTTCTAGAGCCCGACAAGGCTGATTCTACGGAACTCGGCGACGTCCCACAGTCCGTTGAGCAAGGCTCAATCAGACAAGGCTATATTCGCGATCCCTATTCCTTGAACTATATGTATACGCTTTACTAGGAGTTTTTGATGCCCGACATGAAAGAAATAATGGAAAATTGGGATATATTCTTAAATGAGCAGCTTGATACGCATCAAGCGCTTGATGCGTGCCCCCAGCAGCCCGTAGATCTCGATACTTTTCTAATAGCAATAGAGATTGCATCGTTAGACCCCGCAGTCCAGAAAGAAAAATTAGAACAACTCAAAACGCAACAAGATAAGGTCGGCAAATTAAACGACATTATGGGTATTGTAAGCCTAACTGCTGGAATACCGGCACTAGCAGCCAGTGCTGGTGTGGCTTTAGGTGCGACAGTTGTAGGTATTTTCGCAAATATTATTAATGATGTACAACAAAAAAAATCTGATGCTAAAACAAAAAGCTTGTTAAGTCTGTTGTGTATTGACCATGCGTTGCTTGCTACTATTGACAACGATATTGAAAAAGTTTATTGGAGCAATAGTGGGATTCAACAAGAATTAGAAAAGTATATAGCCGCAGCTAGAGCTACCCCGAAACCAGATCCAATGCCTGACTTTACCCAGCATTTAGTGACGTGGCTGAATTCAGCCGGAGAATCTCCGTATGCACAGCAGGGCACACCAGGATTAGATACAGATATAGTTGTGAGGAAATAATGGAATTAATAACGTTTATATTGTGCGCCTACGGGTTAACACAGATTTTGGTATACAGCGATATGCCGATTGTTAAAACTTTAAGACCGCGAAAGCAGTTCTTGGGAGGATATGGAAAAGTATTTCATTGCCCCATGTGCATGGGATTTCATGTGGGGTGGCTTTTAATGCTACTTTCTCCGTTTACAGAACTATTTAGTTTTGACGTAAGTGTCGTCAACGCGCTACTTCTAGGCGGCTTGTCTTCCGGCACCTCATACGCACTTAACATGATTTTTGGAGATGAAGGAATTAAATATGAACATAAACACATGGACAAAGAAGTGGATGCTGCAGCCGGTCCGTCACTGCTGTAAGGGATCTTAGCTGTGAGCAAGGTTCTACTAAGAGAATATTATGCCCTTTGTGACGGCGGTGCTTGTCAGGATCTCCTTACCGAAGAAGAGAAAAGGTATGTGTCTAATGGCGGCATGATTCTTTCCGGCATTATGCAAATGACCGAGACAAAGAACGGCAATGGCCGCGAATATCAGCACGAAACCATGGTGCGCGAAGTGGGAAATTATCAAAAACTCGTTAAAGAAAGCCGCGCCCTAGGTGAACTCGATCACCCCGATGATTCGGTCATTAACCTTCGAAATGCCTCCCATATGGTTACAGCTATTTGGATGGAAGAGAAAAACGTGATGGGTAAGATCAAAGTACTCGACACACCATCCGGCAAGATTCTACAAGAATTGGTGAACGGCGGCGTGACAGTCGGCGTATCCTCTCGCGGAATGGGCTCTGTGCGTGAAGAGATGGGGAGAACCATCGTAGAAGATGACTTCCAGCTGATTTGTTTTGATATGGTTTCTGAGCCATCAACGCCAGGCGCGTTCATGATGAAGGAAGCCAAAGATCTTTCCGAGTCCAACATCATCACCAAGGCAGATCGTATTAATCGATTATTAAATGAGGTTCTCGACGATGAGTAAGTGGTCAAGTTTCGAACAAGATCAAGAGTATACTGAGGATTGGCGCCAATATCTTGAATCCCAAGAACTCGAAGAGGGTATTGGCGATACTTTAGAAAAAGGCCGTCAAAGGACTGCCGGCGCCTATGATTGGATTGCAAACTTCCTCTCAGGCACCCCCAAGGACAAAGATTACTCGCACTTAAACATGCCTACGCCGGATATCCCAACGGCAAAAGGTGCAGAACCTGAAGGCGAAGAAAGTGCCGAAGAGGATGCGGCCACAACTCAAAAGAAGCGCGAAGAGGAAGAAGCATGGAAACAACATCGCGAAGAGCCCGGCGCCGGCGAACAACAGAAGACCGACGGAGCACAAGAAGAAGAACCAAAAGATAAAAAGAAGACGATCAGTCGCGTTCCGGATAGCGCACTAAACGAATCCCAAACGTATGATCGATGGAAAGTTTTATCAGGAATCAAAAAGAAGGTGATATGAAAAAGAACGATTTAAAGCAGCTTATTAAACCAATTGTAAAAGAATGTGTTCACGAAGCCCTTATAGAAGAGGGTCTTTTGTCCAATGTTGTGTCGGAAGTTGTGAAAGGCATGCATGCCGCACCGCTTGTGGAGGTTGTTCAAAAAACCAAGACTCCGGAGTTCAACACTGCCAGCAATAAAAGCAGTGAATCTCGCAAGAAAATTGCCGCCCATCGCAAAAAAATGTTGGAAGCTATTGGCTCAGATGCTTATAACGGGGTAGATTTGTTTGAGGGCACGTCGCCAATGACCAACAACGAGCCGCGACCCGGCACCGTCGATCTTGGAGCCCCTGGCGACTCGGGTGTCGATATTAGTTCTTTGGTCGGCAATGCAGCCGCCGTTTGGAAAGCAATGAAATGAAGGAGTTAGGATGGCCAAGAAACCAGTCAATGTATCAGTAAATTCAAATCAATGCCGCGGCAACCATGAGCGAATGATTCGAAGATTTATTAAAAAAACGAAGAAAGCAAAGATAACGGAACAAGTAAGAGATCGCAGGCATTACAAAAAACCGTCTTTGAAAAAGAAAGAAAAAAGAGAAAGAGCAGCCCGCCGCCGCCGGCGCGATGAACAAAAGAGGCTTAAAGCTAATCAAAATCGTGATAGAAGAAAAAAGTGACTATTTATAATGATAGTTAAAAATTAGGAGTTTTATAATGGCGAATAATGCTTGGAACATGAGAGTAGGCATAAATAATGTTGGTTCCTATCAAGTTAGCGGCAAGCCGTGGGCTAGCGGCAGTATCAATGCTCTTCACGGCCATCGCCCGGGCGGACACGAGATTCAGTTTCCGTACGTAGCAAAATGGTTTAAAGTAATTAATAATGATGAGACAAATATTTGCAAGGTAGCCTTTTCTGTTTCTGGTATGACGGGTTCAAGCAATTTTTTTACGGTTGATGCAGCAGACTTCGACGCGTTTGGCGCGGGAAACAGCGGTGTACTAGATTTGAAAGTGTCTTCCATATGGATTTCGGGCTCTACCGATGTTGATGTGGTCGCCGGCCTGACCAGCATTGAATCAATAAGCACGCGAACCGATGTTGGTGCGAACTGGTCAGGATCTTCAGGGGTAGGATAAGCCCATGGCAAAGTTTGGCTGGGCGTACGTAGACTGCGACGCGGGACATATAACCGGTTCGGGACCAACCGGATCGATACAGTTTGTAACCGGGGGCGATGGATATACCACGGGCTCCTATCATCTGATGTTCCATACGGCATCCTATGAGGCGCATGCCGCCAATAGCCTGATTCTTTCCGGAAACATGGTGATCACAGGCACCTTGAGCGCTAGCGCGCTTCACTATCGCGACATCACCCACATAGACGCCACAGGATCTACTTTCTTTGGTGACACTATTGACGACATTCATTCGCGCACAGGCAGCCTTGAAATCTGGTCAGGCACCACACCCATTTTGACATCAAGCACATATAGCCAGCAAACGTTTGTTAAAGGTTTCGGTGGTGGTTATTTCAATGTTACTAGCGCTCACCATACCGCTTCAACGTCGGACTATGTTTTAGGAATCAATGCAACCATCACGGCACCTACCAATATTTATGTGACAATCCCCAATCCTGCAATGTTCTCTGCTGGCGCAATTCTTGTGGTTAAAGACGAAGTGACAACCCCGCGCGGCCTTTCCAATATCACACTTACACGCTCGGTCACCGATACGTATACATTTGACGGTGATGCATACTACATTCTTACTGGTACGATGCCGGCAATTAGTTTATATTCCAACGGTACTAACTGGTTCGTCTTCTAATTAAACTTAGGAGAACCGCAGAATGTCCTATAACAATATGTCGGGCACCGTTTTCATGCCCGCGGAGTTTTTGACACGCCCGGACACACTTGTCCCCACGATTCTTTCGGGAAACTTAGGCACATCTGATGCAGCAGGCGTTATAAATGTGCCCCGCGTCTCTAACGCCACCAATAATGCCATCCTTACAAACGTTGGCGGCGATG
>Ga0208011_1000710_pt1 | contig 12320 bp, 30 predicted proteins | sample 7_EtaG_FD_184080 | JGI IMG/M metagenome (GOLD analysis project Ga0208011, IMG submission 184080) | Marine viral communities from the Subarctic Pacific Ocean - 7_ETSP_OMZ_AT15161 metaG (SPAdes) (version 2) | ecosystem: Environmental > Aquatic > Marine > Oceanic | place: Pacific Ocean | collected... | reverse complement strand
AGATTATTAACTTACCTTGCCGCTGTGCTTGTTGATAGCCTTGTGTGCCTTTAACAATTGCTATAAGATCGTCCATTACTTTCTTTTGCATTACAGTACTCTTCTTAGAGTATCCTACAATGTCCATGAAGTATGTGTATGACTCACAAGGACTATCATATGTTATAGAGTCTCCTTTACAAGCAAATGGATCTTCTCCCCATTTCCATTTTATAACCCTAGATCGCTTTATTCTTTCTTCATCTTCTTTTATTTTATCAGAGGCTTCTTTTATGCGCAAACTCCTTTCTTCATGTTCTTTTTTCGATGCCGTGGCGCGAGCTTCTCTATCTGCTTTTGATTCGGTCATCTTGCCCCATAGGCTTTTTGGTGCCTCTTTGACTTCTTGAAACTGCATAGACTTATACTCTCTAGGATTTTTAGACACACCAACTCTTGTAGTTGACACTATCTTATGTTGCTTCTTATGATTCCTATTTGGATTCTTTAAACAACCTTTAGATTTTAAATACATTAATAATTCATCATACTCGTTATCAGAAGCTATTTCATATGGGTTCAGTTGACCGTCATGACATGCTCCATTAGGATTAGCTTTATATTCAAATAACAGCTCACATATATCTTTATTGTTTAACTCAACAGCATAGTGAATAGACATCCAACCTCTTCCATCTCTTGCATTTATCTTTGTCTCTTCATCTTCTAGTAGAGTTTCAATTTCATCTATGTCCTCCATTTGAACGGCTTGTTGTAGAGTCATATCATTCCCGTAGAACTTGCCACCCTTTTCTTTTAGATTGTTAAGGATTTTTAATCGATTAGGACCATCTGCAACATCCATAGGATATACGATAGGATCTTTAGCGTGATCATTTTTTTCTAATGCTAAGTTCCAGTCGCTTTGTACCTCTCCTTGTGGTGGAACACTTTTTATATTTGGTGTAACACCTGCATCAAGTATTATTTTAACGACTTTAGTCTTACTGCTATTAGCAGCATAGTGAAGTGGCGACCATCCTCTTTCCTCATCTAAGGAGAGTATAATTCTTTTATTTGAAACAGTTTCTCTTATACCTTTGACGTTGCCAGTTTTAGCCAGTTTGTGCACATCCATACATAATTATTTATATATGTTACCATTGATGATTCCAATACCATCCCCATGAATCTCTTTTATTGTATCTTACATAGGCATCTTTAGCGGTATCTGGGCCAGTATTCCATTTACGCATTTGTCTTGATAATCCATGCGCCCACGAGAACCATGTATATTTTTGTTTACTAAAGTCTTTTATTTTGGTGGTGGATCTGTCTTTTAACCATTTTATATCCGCGCTACCGTATGCTCTTCTTATTCCATATTTAAAATTAGAACCATTGATATGAAATCTAGCTTGTGCTGTTATCGTTCTTTGGTCTAGCCATCTTTTGGTTTCGACGTGGCCGTCAGCAAAGGCTAATGCTGTCCCGTCGATATGATACTTACCAGGAACGTCCATGTCATAATACGCTGACTTCATAACCACCCTAAAGCAACCCGCGTTTATAAATTCAAATGGCATCTCAATAAAAGTAAAAATATTAGACGGGACTTCAATATCTTGTTGTTTATGGTATACCCTCCATTCCCTATCACCGTCTACTGGCCAACCTGACCACCCTCCTACGTGAATGTTTACGCTATAGCTTCTGTGTCTTGGAATTAGCTCTTTTATTGATGTACCCTGTTTATTCATGATCTTGACTGTGTCCTTATCTGCTGGGCACTTAAGTATATCTTCGTTTTTAAAATAAGGATACAATGGTAGTTCTTTCGCCCAGAACCGTCTATTTAAAAATCGAGAAACATTTAAGCTTCCAGGAGCCCACGCGTATGGTGCGCTTGGCTCATACTTCCAAGCACTTGAATATAATATTTTGTCATCGTGATCATCACTAAAAGTCATGTGAGCCATTTGTAATTGTTTTTGGTTATTAATACATGCTACTCTTTGCCCAACTGACTTCGCCTTATTGATTGCTGGTAGCATTAAAGCTACTAGTATAGTAATGATAGTAATCACAACTAATAGCTCAACGAGCGTGAAGCCTTTTTTCATCAATTATTATAAGGGTTCCAAGTCGGATGGCTACCCCAACTATCATTCCAATACCAGCCCCATGAATCATAAACGGTCCCGTCTACTTCTCGACCGTTCCATTCTCTATTGTATCGGCCTATACCACCCATAACCCCATACCATCTATGAGTATTAGGATCTGGTACAACTGCTCTCTTTCTAAGCCAGGCTAGATCACGATTATCTGGACTTACTACTTTGTCTTGATTAGTTGTCGGATCTTGAACATCATTTGATATGTTTATTGTGTCTTGCTCTAACCATCGTCTAAACTCGACATGTGCATCTATAAAAGAAACAACTGATCCATTATTATGATATACACCTGGCCAATCTTGAGAAAAAAAGCTTTCACCACCTTTAAGTGTTGGTGCTAATCGAAAGTTACCAGCGTTAATAGATTGAGCTGGCATTTCAATAAAAGTAAATAACTGACTAGAGTTGTATACATCATCGTATGTATGATGAACTTTGTATTGAGTGTCCGGAAGCCAAGGCCATCCAGACCATCCTCCAACAAAGATATTTACACTATAAGAGCGAGGTCTAAGTATAGTCTTAGGGCTAAGTGTATTAGAAATAGGTCCAGGTATACGAACGGTTGACTTATCACCTGGACAATGATATATGCCCATACCTGCGTAAGGTTTTAAGGGTGAATAGAAGAGAGGTCGATCACTTTGACCCCAAGCTCCATTACCGCTCATACTATCGGCGACCCATGCCCACATACCAGTAGGTTCACCTGCCCAAGCTGATGCATATGGAAATCTATTTTCATGATCAGCTGCAAATTCTGTGTAAGCTAGATTAAGTTGTCGTTGGTTATTAATACAAGCAGCCTGCCACCCGGTTTGTTTAGCGGAACCGAGAGCTGGTAACAATAACGCTGCTAAGATTGCTATTATTGCTATTACTACCAGTAGTTCAATTAGTGTGAACCCTCTGGTTGTCTTCACTACATCCAGGGTCATATATAGATATTTATTGTATATACTCTATAAAAGAAGGTAAACAGTTTAACCAGCAATAGCTTTAGCTATGATAGCAACAATAGCTCCTACTATAGCACCACCAACGGTACCAATCATGGCTAGTTTGGTAGTTTGAGTAGCCATTTGTACTTCAATTCTTTTCTGGTTCTTTTGAAGTTCTTGAATATCTGAATTTAAACGATTTAACTCACTGAGTACCAATCGTCTCCACTCAGCCCATGAGCCATTTTCTAATTGTTTTTGGTCAGTCTTGCTCATGTGGTATAAGGGTCACTTTCTTATGTATTAACTTTCCGGAGCGAATCAGATCGGTTGTTTTGATTGTATGTGTTGCCCCGTTTATTTGAGCTGTTGCTGTTCGCTTTTTTTTGTGCAGAACATCAACGCCAATAATAGTATTTAGGCCCTTATTATGAACATCTTCAGAATTTACTCTAAATGACTCTTGAAAGAATTCGTTGCACCATTTAATTCTACCAGCTTCTGATACTAATATTATTGAATAATTCGCACGAGTGACGTAGTCGATAAAGTCGTTTTCGTGCAGCTCGAGCTGTTGTGTCAACTTCTCTAATTTCTTCAAATTAGTCACTTGTAATTATTTATGGATAAGCTACAATATATTCATGCGTTATAGCAAACCAAGGATACTTGTTATTGGAGATAAGTGCTCAGATCAGTACACATATGGTACTGTAGAGCGGTTATGTCCAGATGTTCCTGCACCAGTATTCAAGCCTAATAAAACTATCTGCACAGATGGAATGGCTGGTAACGTAGCTAGACAGCTAGAACAATGGGGGTGTATTGTTAATACTAAATTCAATGATGGGTTTATTTGTAAAAAGAAATACATTGACGAGAAGACTAATCATACTCTTCTTAGAGTTGATATTGAGCCAGAGATAAAACATATTCTCCCTCAAGATCTTCGATACTTATTATTAAAGGCAGAAGAAAAATGGGATGCTATTGTAATTGCAGATTATGGTAAGGGTTATCTCACTCATGCGAATATTCAGTTTATTTGTGAGTCTCATCCAATGGTATTCGTTGATACAAAAAAGAAAATAGATTTGTTTTTAAGGGATGTAGCATTTATTAAAATAAATGAACCAGAGTGGGAAGCGACTAAAGATAATATTAATCCTAATGATTGGAAAGATAAAATTATCGTCACACTAGGATCAGAAGGTTGTATGTATAATGACAAAGTGTATCCTGTTAGTACTGTAGACGTGTATGACTTATCTGGAGCAGGTGACACCTTCATGTCTGGTTTAGTTATGAAATATGTTCAGACAGAAAACATCGATGAGTCTATTCACTTTGCAAACGAATGTGCAATGAAGGTAGTCCAAAAGAAAGGCGTTGCTGTTTTAGACTAAAACATATATAATATTGTAATGGTTATTACAACAGAAGCAGAGTGGAAGACCTGGGTAGAAGATATGACTGGTGGTCATAACGGTGGTACTTGTCAACGACCAGATATTGCTAGCTATGATGTTTGTGATGATTGTCCTTTTACTGCTTATTGTTTATGTCATCTGAATACAACGTTAAATCTTAAAAGAAAACGTAGAAAATTGAAGAGTATTTAATAAATATTATAAGTATGAAGAAGATCGTATTAACAGTAGCCTTAATTGGCTTATTCAGTACATCAACTCAAGCGAGTTGGTTTGGAGCGAAGTTCGGAGAGACATCTAGTGTGACATTATTTGGTCAGACGTTATCGGTTGCGGTTCCTAGTGTAACATTAGGTAGTGCGGCTGGTACTAAGGTTTCTGCATATGCAGATGCTGGAGGTGCAAGCGTCGCCCTTCCGTTCTTTAAAGTTGGTGTTAAGTCACCAGCATTAACAGTTGGAGCAGGTACCAAGGTTCGTGTCTCGACTGCTGGAGTCAAAAAGGTAACAAAGAAGAAGAAGAAGTAATCTTTTTCAAAATGGGGATTAAGAGTCGATCGTTGATCGGCTCTTTTTTTCTCTATTAATAATCAGTTGCAAATTATAATAGGTATATTATTATACATGCTATGAAAGCATTCTTAAATTATGAATACATGATTACTCCCGGGATTCTTAAAATTATCTCTTACATCGGAGCAGTTGTTGCTATTATCGCTGGATTGTTTACTGCATTTACTGCTGACCTATTTGGTGGTCTAGCTGTAGCTGTCGGTGGTCCAATTGTTCTGCGTATCTATGCAGAGTTAATGTTAGTTATCTTTGAGCTCCATAAGGAGGTACGTAAGATCGCAAACAAGTAGCTTAAGATAATAACCCAATAACCTGATGAAGGTTATCATATGAGACCCTGTCAAATGAAAGACAGGGTCTTTTTTTTACACGTTCACCTATTCTTAGACCATGTACTTCTTCATCGACTTCAATTAACTCAGATATAAAATCAGTTAAGTATGTTCGTTTAATCCATTTGTAATATATATCTTTGTTTTGCTTTTCAGTTTCAAGAAGAAACTCTATGTCTTTCTTAAGAAGTACAGTTAAGTGTAGCCACACAGATCTAAGAGCGAGAGTCTCTGATGGTGGGCAAACGATTCCTTCATAGAAAATAATTGGGTTTGACATTATTCTTCTTCTTTAATTTTCTCAAGACACTCTTTACATACTACTTGCATTGATTTGCGTGTTTGTAAATAATACGTATCCGGTAGTGTTACCCATGTAAGTTCATATTCACGACACTCTTTCTTACATTTAGCACACTCGCACATATAAATATTTAAGATAATTAACTGGATCCATTTTCCGGAAACGTTATAATAAATGAGTTGTTGATATGAAAGACTTTAAGAAATTCTTCGAAGACGATAATATGGCTCTCGTACCGCAAGGTAATTACGGATCTCTGGAGTTATTTATGGATACATTGATAGGCTCTACTATTGATGAAATTAGCAATAAGCGCACTTACATTGGTCTTTACATGGGTAATAAATATGGATTAGGAGGTGCAGGTGGAGGGAAGGATAAGGCTATCGAACAGTTTGTAGAGAGTTTACTTCAATTTGTAAATAGAGATGATCAAGGTAGAGGCCCTCATAGTCCAGATGGAGGGTTCCGACCAAGAGTATACGAGACAGATGAATTTAAAACAGCTAATAATTATGAAGAGTATCAAGCTTTAGATCAGCAGAGACGTCAAGCTTTTAAAGCTAAATTCATAGCACGAAAAGAAAAGGATGATGTTGCATTGGCAGCAGCTAATGAACTTTATGATGATGTGACTAGTCAAATGAATAATTCTCAATTTGGTGTAGCATCCCGAGCAGCTCATCAAGAAGAAGATGAATATGTAAAGCGCCTCCACAATACTCCATTTACAAAAGAAAAGCTAGGTCCAGATGGTAGTCCGGAGTATGAACAACTACGACAAGCGTTTGATCAACTACAGCAGTATTATACTTGACAATAATTAGAGATATAATATAATGAATAACATGAGCTTAGAAAAAAGAGTGTACATTTGTTTTCTTATTGTAATTATCTTCTTTTGTAGTGGGTGTAGTACTACGCGTTGGGAATGGATGCCAAATAGAGATGGATTAGATCCAGACGTTAATAAGGTTGCTCTACCAGACCGTCACGAGTTAGGTGGCATTGAGGTTGATGTTTTAAAGATATCATTCTAAGATAGCTCAGTGTTTTTAGAGATAGCATTTTTATATTATGGAAGATTTTAATAAATTTGAAGAATTTGCCGACAAATATATCCTCCGGTTTGTCGCTTTAATCGGTCTAATACTAGGCATTGTTATCGTTCTATCTGCTCATGGTGCTCCAGACAAGCCAATTGATCCTGACATGGAAGTTAAAGTCAAAGGATTAGTATGCCCTTCATGTGCTATTGGTATTAAAAAATATCTTAAAAGAGAAGTCAATGTTAAATATGTCTCGTTTGATACTGTTAAAGAAGTAGTCCTAATAGACTTTATCGAAATCGAAGGACGTATACATTATCTAAAAAATGATAAGATTATAAAACTGGTTAAGGATGCTGGTTATGAGGTAACTTCTATAAAAAGATTAGACAATAAACAACCAAATAGGTACAACAAGCCATAAATACTTTTAGTATGTCACATAAAACAGAACTTAGGAATTATTTGTCAGCCGCTGGTGATGAGAAATTCAGTGATTGGAGTGAAGATTCTCCGTTTCGGCAGATTGATCACGCGAAGAATAAATTAGATAATGCTCTCAATAAAGCTCGTGACCTCTTTAAATTTTTAGACGAGACTTGCGAAATCGTTGGGTTGGACGTAACCCGGGCTTCAGCCGAGACTCAAATTAAAATAGTTACAGATGAACTCGATGCTGCAAAGACAGCTGTCGCTGCGCTTTCTTTTCCGTCGCTTGGTGATCATTGGCCTTCTGATAAGGCTGCTGTCTCAAATCTAACTGATTATGTCGAGCCAGAAGCACCAGCCGATCCTGCACCCGCGGCCGAAGAGGCTGCTGAAGAGGATGCCGCCGAAGGTGAAGATGCAGCTGAGTAAGATACTATAACTCTATAGTATAAAATGATGGGAATCCCCTATTGCATAGGGCTTTCCCATAACTTTACCGTTAAAGTACTAACCTTTACTAGTAAAGATATCCCGAGAAAGGTGTTGACGTTTAGCTCTAGATACGCTATAATATTGGCGTTGTTAGAGATGATAGCGAACAATTATAAAACACTTACGGCTGAGAGCGGAAGCTCCAGATTTGCATCAGTTAGCGCTGAAGAGACATACTTCATTGGTGATATTGTAAATGACTATAAGTCGCGCACAGACACTCTTAAATGGAGTCAGCGTGAGTTAGTCGATAGCAAGCAATTTGCTTATGGTGACGTGGACATTTATGTTGTTCCAGTCGAAGGTGATATCGACAAAGATAAAATTAGCCGAGCAATTAATAAAAAGTTTCCTAGACAAAACCCCTTCGGGAAATTGAGATGGAGAGTCGGCTGGGCAGTTCTTGTCAATGGTGAGCTCGGATTTAAGAAAACCGACAAGAAGAATACTGTTACGGTTGAAGAGCACTTCGGATTGGCTGATTAAGCTAGCTGTATTCTCTGGATAAGCTATAATTATTGTGTTGTTAGAGATGAGAACTTACTTTGATGCAAGACACGGAGGGCCGTATGATAGAGGTACGGCGGATAGTTGGTACAGACGTGGTCGCAATCCTCACTTCTTTAGAGGTGCGTCGTATGACTCGCCACAGGTAGAAGAAAAGGATATGACCTCATTTGAGGTCAAAGAGTATAATGCTGGTTTCGACGAGAACGAGAGCGATCCAAACGCAAGAAAGAATTAAAAAATGAAGAGCATTACATTAACATTCGAAAGAAAAGGCTCCACAGTTTTCTCTGATGGAGAGGATTATTATGCTCATTATGTACATGAACCAACCATGTCGAAGTGGCAAATCCTCTGGCAGTATAGCCAGAGTGGTGAACATATTGGATCGCTCCGTAAGTTAGTTAAAACAGACGAGCCAATTCATTGGGAGTACAAATGGGAGTATCAAGGCGAGGTTTTTCGCTTTAAAAAATTAGAGCAGGGCCTGAAAGTCGATATCGATCTTCTTGAAGCTGATGAGACTTATGAATCAGTCTCTCGAGCTCTGGCTACACCACCACCAAGCTTGGAGCCAGAGCCACAAGAAGAGCGAGTTTCTTTCGAGCCTGAGATGCCTAATTTAACAGAAAATCCATTAGGGTGGGCTTAATTAACATGAACAATAAAACATCAGTAATTAGAGAGGTCATTGAAGACATTTGGCATACGAATAGTCTCAATGAAGGAAAGATTAAGTTGAGAGAGCTTATGTCTAACGTTAAGATGATAAGTGAAATGCAGAAGCGTCGATTATTGTTAGACATTGGAAATTGTCAGTCAAAGGCGAAGCTCGATCAAATAGCCACAAATTGTATGCTGAAGTTCGAAGGACATGGCGTCGTTGCTTGACGTACTCTCTAGATAAGCTATAATTATTGAGTTGTTAGAGATGAAATTGAATTACGATAGTAAATTAGAACGGCGCAGAGATCCGAGAGGACCGCTTGGAAGGAAGCCACACGCACCGTCGTTTAAAGAATGGGAGAAACTTCCAAGTGATATTAAACTAACTCGAGGTGAGTGTAACCAGCTCTACAATATTCTTACCTATAATTTATCTAGTCCAGAATTTAAAGTAATGCAGATTATTCGTAAGCTAGAAAAACAAATTTAGGATACAAATAATGAAACCAGCAAATCCATATTTTAGATCTCAGATGAACATGACATACTTTGAAAAGTTTTTAGATGTTCTTCAGAATATAGAACCAAACACGAACCAGTTCCGATCAAAGGATGAATATAAGATTGCGTATGATAGAGATACAAATCGCGATGGTTCAAAATCTAAGTATGCCTATATCGATATCCCGTGTGAAGATTTGTCGTTTGCTTTCTCAAAAGAGACAGGTAGGTTGGCGTTCATAGTAAATTACAAAGACTGATGACAAGTCCATATTATGATACTTTAAGAATGAATATAGAAAAACAGAGAAAAGAATTGCTCAAGAAGTGGAAAGAGCTTCCTGAACCGAAACCTACATGGGAATCTTTTAAGAGAAGAAACCAATTTAAGAATAGTATATAAATGATTACACTAACAAAAGCATCGCGAGTAGCGCAAGAAGTAAATGAAGAGGAAGCGAATGTTGAATACAGTGAGTGGGTGTTGAAGTGGCAGTTGATTGAGTCAGATATGATGTTCAATGTGCCATGGAAGAAGCTCTACGAGAGAGTTGGATTGACAAAGACGATGAGCGGTCCGAGCACTTGTCGTTGGTCTATTGCAGAGAAAAAGTTCTGGGCTGAGTATCTTAGATTTGTGACTGAGGTTTATCACTATGGTGGAACTCTTGATGAATTAAAACGTAGAATTACTGATCAACGTATTTATAATAGTAGGACAGATAAGACAAGAAGATTTTAAATGAAACTAGAAGAAGCAGTTAGAATCGGAAAGGGTGTAGACTTGACGACTATTGAAGAGTGTGTGAATAATATTCATTCTTTTTCACCTCAAATATTCCCATATAATAAAATCAATGAAGAGCTTACCGAGTTGTACGAAGAGTATGACAATTATAAAAAGCATCCTGAGACATGGATGGAAGCTCTTTGCGGAATGAAAGCATGAAATATCGAGTTAAAATAAAGCATGGCATTAGCGTATTTAACGATCTAAAATTAGCAGAAGAATGTGCCAAGAAGAACAACTCTAAAGTAGAAAAGATTAAACCATGAAACCAAAATACCCACATATAAAAGTTAGGTTGTCTGGTGAGGATGGTAATGCGTTCGCTATTCTAGGGCGTGTGACTAGAGCGTTACGTAATGCACGTGTACCTCTCGAAGAGCGAAAAGAGTTCCAAGCAGAGGCAACAAAGACAGATTACAACAATGTACTTCAGACAGTAATGAGATGGGTAAAGACATATTAAAGCATGAGTACTGATATGATAATTAATTATATGGAATATATAATTTTAATTGTAGCGTGTTGGTTTTGTTGGATGAGTACAGTATTAGTAAATGAAAAAAAGCAAAGACAAAGACGATAATAAGTTCATCCCAAAGGAAACTCCAGTAAAAAATGTTCGGTTTGTTCCTTTTGAACAGGATATAAGTCGTGATGCTAATGGTACTAAACCTTTTATTCCAGCAACAGTAGAGGATGCCCTAGAGCGCCAGAAGAAAAAAGATAAATAGTTATTACCAGTAACATGAAGTCACAAATACTTAAACAAGATGATATCAAGAAGCTCTTACCAGAGAATATAGATAACCTATTCTTTTCTGACGCTGACTATTCTATGTTTACTGAGAGGTTTCTAACACGTGAAGGGTTTAATGGGTTTAAGAAGTGGCTTACCTTTTGTGGCATAGACAATAGAGGTGGTCAGAATCAATATTGGAAACGGAATTACGATTGTGATAATTTAGCTGAGTCGTTTAAGACTTATATGAATCTACTCCACGCAAGAGCTAATCCATTAACATTTACAGAGAGCTTTAAGAGCGATAAGCATAACGATACTAACGCCCAGGGTGTTGCTGTAGGTGTTATATACTTTGAGATCAAAGCTAAAAAGACCTCTAGTCATCATGCAATTAATATAGCAATCACTAGGGGTCTTAGAAATAAAATTGTCCCTATTTTTATAGAGCCTAATGCTGCTGGTAAGATTAAATTAACTAAGAAAGAGAGAGAATCAATATGGTACGTAAACTTTTAAAGAAAATATTTAAAATTAAAGATGAAGAAGATGTTCAAGATGAACTCTTCCCTAAACCTGTGTATATTGTTGTTGAGGAACCAGTTATAGATGAAAGTTAAAATAGCATTCGATTGGGATAGGATGACTCAAAAAGAGCTTGGTGTGGAATTAGATATTCCTGAACACACAGCACAGGCTCTTATAAAAAACCATTTTAATAAATTAGATTACGCTGATCGTCAGAGATGGATACATAATAATCTCGACAATGACAATGTAAAACACATAAGCGAGGAACAATTATATGAATAATAAAGTACCACTAAAAGATATAATCGCTACCATACAAGAGTGGAAACTACAAGCTAGCTCTGGACACAATGACGGCTGGGTCATTCAAGGATATGAACAAGATCTTCAGAAGCTTAAAGAGCACTTAGAAGTTAGTGAGGAACCCAGAGTAATTACTTGATTTAGCATAAATATTTATCAAAGGTAACGTATTATGCTTAATCCGCAAGATTTAAATCCAATTTCAGTTAAACGTGCTGAAAATAACGTAAAAGATCATGTTGATTTAGAAAGTCAAGATGATATAAGACAAACTTCTTTTCAGATGATTGCAGATCTTCGTAGAAGTTTAGACATATTAGAGAAAAAGATTGCTGGTGGTGGATTAGATGGTGCTAAGCGACCAAACCTTACGGCTCGACGTATCGGTATTCTTGAAGTAGTCTTAAATACTCTTGATAAAATGATTACAAACATTAAAGGAGGAGGTTATATTAATCCATCACCAGATGAACAACCTGCAGGACAATCCCACCCGGAACCTGCTCCACATCCTGACAATCTTGGTTATGGTTATGGCGCTACTCATCAGGCGTTAGACTCAGTACAAACTGATC